>ERZ1035051.34-NODE-34-length-59209-cov-39.089681_pt1 | contig 59209 bp, 58 predicted proteins | sample MGYA00520586_ERZ1035051 | MGnify/ENA primary metagenome ERZ1035051 (study PRJEB33766, sample SAMN09781692) | gut metagenome | biome: gut microbiome | host: Homo sapiens | place: Madagascar | study: EMG produced TPA metagenomics assembly of the PRJNA485056 data set...
AGATACCCATCTTAGCCATAATCTTGAACAAGCCCTTCTTCACAGCCTTGATATAATTCTGCTCGGCTGTATGATAATCCTCCTGAATTTTTCCCTTCTTTACGAGGTCGTCGAGGATGGCGTATGTCAAGTATGGACAGAGGGCTGATGCACCATAACCCAACAAGAGGGCTGCATGCATTACCTCACGAATCTCACCACTTTCTACGATGAGGGCAGTCTGCACACGCTTGCCGGCATCAATCAGATAATGATGAACGGCGCTTACTGCGAGCAGAGATGGGATGGCAGCATGGGTTTCATCCACGCCACGGTCGCTCAAGATGATGTAGTTGTAGCCATCATCCACGCTCTTGGCAGCCTCCTTGCAGAGTTCATCCAGAGCCTCATGCAGTCCTTCTTCGCCCTTGGCGGTTTCGAAGAGCATGTGGAGCTTGACGGTATTGAAGCCCTTGTAGCGGATATTCTGAAGGATATCCAACTGGGTATTGGTCAGGATAGGATGTGGCAAGCGAACCATCTTGCAGTTGCTTTCGTCTGGGTTCAGAATGCCGGAACCTACTCTACCGATATACTCGGTAAGACTCATCACGAGGTTCTCACGGATAGAGTCGATGGCAGGGTTGGTAACCTGTGCAAACTGCTGACGGAAGTAGTTGAAGAAAATCTGTGGCTGGTCGGAAAGCACAGCAAGTGGAGTATCATTACCCATAGAAGCTGTAGGTTCCTGACCCTTGGTAGCCATTGGGATGATGGTACCATCGATATCTTCCTCGCCAAAACCGAATTCCAATTCCTTGCGAGTGAGGTTATCCACACCATTTTCCACCTTACGACCACTGCGAAGTTTCTCCAGTTCAATACGGTTGGTGTTCAACCACTGGCGATATGGATGCTGGGCAGCCAGACGCTCCTTGATTTCACCATCGTAATAGATCTTACCTTCCTGTGTATCGATGAGGAGAATCTTACCAGGCTGCAAGCGACCCTTCTCTGCAATCTCAGTAGGATCGAAATCCATGACACCTACCTCAGAAGCCACAACCATCATATCATTCTTGGTGATGGTATAGCGTGCTGGGCGCAAACCGTTTCTATCGAGCATACCACCGGCGTAGCGGCCATCGCTGAAGAGCAAGGCAGCAGGACCATCCCATGGTTCCATCAGGATAGAGTGATACTCATAGAAAGCCTTCAGATCCTCAGAGATAGGGTTCTTGTCGTTGAAGCTCTCTGGCACCATCACAGCCATGGCGTGAGGCAATGACAGACCGCTCATCACGAAGAACTCGAAAACATTATCGAGGCTTGCTGAGTCACTCATGTTAGGCTGAACGATAGGAGAAATCTCACGGATATCGCCCAGAGCCTCACTGCTCAACACACTCTCACGAGCCTTCATCCAGGCACGGTTGCCACGGATGGTGTTGATCTCACCATTATGGGCAAGGAGACGGAATGGCTGCGCCAGACTCCATGTAGGGAAGGTGTTGGTAGAGAAGCGGGAGTGAACCAATGCCAAACCGCTTGTGAAATAATTATTGGTCAAGTCAGGATAGTATTGGCGCAACTGGAGGCTGCTCAACATACCCTTATAGACGATGTTCGAATTAGACAACGAACAGATATAGAAATCAGGATCACTGACACGTTTCTCAATGCGTTTGCGGATGAGATAGAGAGTGCGCTCGAAAACAGGCACCTTGTCGTCAGTAACACCGGTGATGAAAATCTGCTTGATGGCAGGTTCATTGCTCAAAGCAGCCTCACCGAGACACTCAGGGTTGGTAGGAACATTGCGGAGGTGCATCAACTGCAATCCCTCGCGCTCGATCTCCTCAATCATGATAGAGAGGATTTCCTGCTGTTTCTTCTCGTCTTTTGGCAAGAAGATAAGACCCGTACCATATTTACCTTTTTCTGGTACTGGGATACCCTGAAGAAGAATAAACTCATGTGGAATCTGGAGCATGATACCAGCGCCATCACCCGTCTTGTTGTCGGCTCCCTCAGCACCACGGTGGCGCATATTTTCGAGAACTTTCAAGGCGTTATCGACCAGCTCATGGCTCTTGTTTCCGTGGATGTTAACCACCATACCTACGCCACACGCATCGTGCTCATAGGCTGAACTGTACAATCCTTTTTCCATTTCTTGTTCGTTTTATATCGGTTATTTATATTTCTAATTATTTATACGCTTTCTCGTGAACTCCGGCAACAGCTCGTCCACTTGGGTCGTTCTGGTTTTTGAAAGAAGCATCCCAGGCAAGGGCTTCGGCTGTAGAGCAGGCTACGCTTGGTACACTTGGCACACTCTTGGCAGCACTGTCGCTTGGGAAATGCTCAGCGAAGATAGAACGGTAATAGTACTCCTCCTTGTTCTGTGGAGGATTGATAGGGAATCGCTCGGCGGCATGTGCCATCTGCTCATCACTCACGGCAGAAGCGGTAATCTGCTTCAGCGTATCTATCCAGGAGTAACCTACTCCATCAGAGAACTGCTCTTTCTGTCGCCATGCTACTTCCTCTGGCAGCAAATCAGCAAAGGCTTCACGAACTACTTTCTTCTCTATGGTCTTGCCCGGACACATCTTCAAGGCTGGGTCCATGCCCATAGCCACATCCAGGAATTCCTTGTCGAGGAAAGGTACACGGCCCTCGATACCCCAGGCAGCCAGACTCTTGTTGGCTCTCAGACAGTCGTAGAGATAGAGTTTACCGAGCTTTCTGACCGTTTCCTCATGGAAAGCCTTGGCATTCGGTGCTTTGTGGAAATAGAGATATCCTCCGAATACCTCATCTGCTCCCTCACCGGAGAGTACCATCTTGATACCCATACTGCGGATGACTCTTGCCAACAGATACATCGGGGTAGATGCACGAACGGTTGTCACATCGTAGGTCTCGATGAAATAGATGACATCACGGATGGCATCCAGACCTTCCTGTATGGTATAGTTGATTTCATGATGCACGGTACCGATGTGCTCTGCTACGAGGCGAGCCTTAGCAAGGTCTGGTGCACCTTTCAGTCCTACAGCAAAGGAGTGCAGGCGTGGCCAGTAAGCCTTGGTCTGTTCACCATTCTCAATACGATAAGTACTGTATTTCTGTGCGATGGCAGAGATGACAGATGAATCGAGACCGCCACTGAGGAGTACGCCGTAAGGAACATCGCTCATCAACTGGCGCTTGACAGAAGCTTCGAGTGCATCATGAATTTCCTGCACCGCAGTTTTTCCGCCTGTAGCCTCAGCCTGTTTTCTATCCTCCATCTCAGCCTCAGCCATCTGTTCTTCGGCAGACTTGCTTTCATCTATATGATATTCCTTGAGCATGGTACTGTATTCAAACCAGTCGCGTGTATAATAACGTTTCATGCCCGGAGTCTTACTATAATAATAATGTCCAGGGAGGAATGGTTCGTAGTGATCACACTGTCCTTCGAGTGCCTTGAGTTCAGAGGCAACAAGCACCTTGCCATCTGTATCAAATCCAATGTAGAGTGGAATCACACCGATAGGGTCGCGGGCGATGAGGAATTCATCTCTTTCTGCATCGTAGAGTGCGAAAGCAAAGATACCGTTGAGTTGTTCTATCATCTTGCAGATGCGAGCATGGATGGCATCCTCATCGGTGTAAATCAAGTTAGCGAAGTCGCTATCCTGTCTCATTTCACGATAGAGTGAAAGCACCACCTCACAGTCGGAACCAGTCTGATACTGGTATTTGCCTGCAAATCGAGCACGGATATTCTGATGATTGTAGATTTCGCCGTTCACTGCAAGCACCTGTTTCTTGTCAGGTGAGAACAAAGGTTGGCGACCAGACTCTGGATCTACGATGCTGAGTCGTTCGTGTGCCAAGATGGCTGAGCCACCACAGTAAATGCCGCTCCAGTCTGGTCCACGATGACGAATCTTCTGACTCATACGGAGTGCCTGCTGTCTCAATTCAGGAGTTTGTTCCTGAATATTGAAGATAGATACGAATCCACACATAATATCTTTCCTTTCTTTTACGGTTATTTAAAACACAATATCATAGCTTATTTCATGCTATCCATTTAGCTTAAAATATCATTTTGCTATATTTTGGGTGCAAAATTACTACTTTTTGATAGAATAAGAAAAGAAATGGTTTCATTTTGTATTAATTTTAATCTATATATTACAAACTATAATACTTTTCACTTAATATACTTTCAATCTGATATATTTTTATTGCTTTTACATTACAAATTGCAAGAAGGAAGAAAAAAAGAAGAAAGAAATGAGGAAGAAATGAATAATGAGAAATAAGAAAGAATGAATAATGAGAAATGAGGATGAAATGAGAAATGAGAAATGAATGGGAAGGCACAAAAAAACCGACAGTCTGGAAAGACCATCGGCTTTAGATAATAAAAACTTAAACTCTTATTACAGAATCATCGATATTATTTTAATTATTTCAAAAGTTAAAGGAGTTAAAGGAGTTATCGCTCCCTACGGTCGCTGAGGAGTTAAGACAATAGTCTTTTTGGCGTAGTTATTAAGCTGCAAGACATACGTCTTAACTCCTTAACTTCCTTAACTCCTTTAACTTCCTGATATGCGAAAGTTCAGCAAACCTGCTTTATGGCTGCAAGGTGAAACCTACAACCAAATATGCCTTCTCGCTACTTGGGTTGGCTGCAATCTGTGCAAAGACAGGAACACTGAAGGTATCAGTAATCTTGATATCCTTGGTAGCCTTGACAGCAACATTGGTTACTGCGAAGCCCTTCACACCTCCCTCATGACCATAATAGGAAGAGGTGGCATAAGGAACGGCACCGATGGTAGCTGTCCAGTCGCATCCACCCAATTTGAATGGAGCTGAAGCCTCTACATAAGATGAATATGCACGCTTGCCACTCTTGTTGAGACCATCTGCACCAGCAAAGTTGGTGTACCAGTTCAAGGCTACAGGACCAAAGTCATAACCTACATTCGCCTCAAAAACATGAGAAGTCTTGTGAGAATCATACTCGAAATAGCGACCGTCACCATAATTGAACCAATAATCAGTAATACCAATGGTAAGACCTCCTGTGGAATAGGCAGCAGTCAAATCGAACTCCTTGGTGTCATCCCATTTGGAAAGACCTACACTACCCCAACCAGTCAAAGAGAAACCCTTATAACCGATACCAAGAGTAGGCTGGAGTGATACGTTGCCGAGATCCTGACCACGCCAGATATACTGACTAACAACATCTGCAGCAATGGTAGTTTCCACCTCATCCTGAGCAGAAGCAGCAGGAGCAAAAGCAATCAAACCGAGTGCCAATACACTCATCTTTTTCATATCTAAAATCTTTTTCATAATCTCACAATTTTAATGTTAATACAACTCTAAATTATCTGCGGGAGATTAGTTGTAGCAACTCTCTCCGTGCTCGTAGATATCGAGACCTTCTTCCTCAATACGCTTGTCAACACGCAGACCAGCAATCTTCTTGATACCCCAGAAGAGAATCACACCTGTGACTGCAGCCCAAAGATCAATACAGAGGATACCGAAGCACTGTGCACCGAAGAAACCGAAGCCACCGCCATAGAAAGCACCACCGTCGAGGGCGAAGAGACCAGTCATCAATGTACCGAAGATACCACATACACCATGTACTGAACTTGCACCTACAGGGTCATCAATATGAAGTTTGGTATCGATAAACTCGATAGAGAATACCAGAATGATACCAGCCAAGAGACCGATGATGGCAGAACCCAATGGGCTAACCAAGTCGCAACCTGCTGTGATGGCTACCAAACCAGCCAAGATACCATTCAATGTCAATGAGAATGATGGCTTGCCATACTTAATCCAAGAAGTAAACATAGTACCGAGACCACCGCAAACAGCAGCAAGGTTGGTTGTCAGGAATACGTGGCTGATGGCAACACGGTTAACCTCACCAGAAGCAGCGAGCTGAGAACCTGGGTTGAAACCGAACCAACCAAACCAGAGGATGAATACACCGAGGGCAGCAGCCATCAGGTTGTGACCTGGAATAGCAGTACTCTTGCCGTTGCGATATTTACCGAGACGAGGGCCAAGACAGATGGCACCTACCAAGGCGAGCACACCACCTACGCTATGTACGATAGCAGAACCTGCGAAATCATGGAAGGTCGCACCGAAGGTATCCATCATGAAAGAACCTGCATCGGCGTTGCAAAGCCAGCCGCCACCCCATGTCCAGTGACCTTCTACCGGATAGATAATCAATGAAATGAAGAATGAATAGATGCAGTACATAGAGAACTTGGTACGTTCTGCCATAGCACCAGAAACGATAGTAGCACTGGTAGCGCAGAATACAGTTTCAAACATCAGGAAACCCTCTGTAGGAAGATCACCATGATAGAAAGAAAGGTCGCCAAAGTTTGGCATACCAATAAAACCAGCACCATCGCTACCAAACATAAATCCAAAACCGACGAACCAGAAGAGAACAGAACCGACCATGAAATCGACGAAGTTCTTGAACAAGATGTTCGCAGTGTTTTTACTGCGGGTAAAACCCGCCTCACAGAGGGCAAATCCCGGCTGCATGAAAAAGACCAACATGGCTGCTAAGAGCATCCACACGGTATCTAATGAAATACCTAAATCCTGTACACTCATAATCTTTTAACTTTAAAGTGTTGTTGTTATCCCAATCTTTCAATATATCAGCTATCTGATTTCAAATATCATTTATATGACTCAGATTGGTTGTTGTAAAATCTCTCTCCTCCTATTCAACAAAGTTTATTTCTCCTGCTCTGCATTATAGAGTGCGATGTCGCCTCTTTCACCTGTACGGATGCGAATGGTATCCTCTACAGGGATTACAAAGATACGACCATCACCAATCTCGCCTGTACGGGCAGCCTCCTGGATGGCATTAATCGTTTTTTCTACGTTCTTGTCGCGAACGACTACATTCAAAAGTACTCGCTCGATACTACTGGTATCATACATGACACCACGATAAATACGAGCCTGTCTCATCTTGCCTTCGCCTCTTACGTCATAGTAAGAAAACCACTCGATGTCGGCGGCAAGCAATGCTTCCTTTACATCCTCAAACTTTGTCTTACGGATGATAGCTTCGATCTTTTTCATGTTACTTTCTCCTATATGTTATTACACTTATTGTTATTTACACTTTGTTATCTTTCGAGTGCAAAAATACAACAATTTGCTAACATATAGAGTACTTTTAGTGGCATTTTGTTATTAAAAGTTTTATTAGCTTACAAAAAGACAAATCATAAAAAGAAAGAAGTACCAAATTGTAAGCAAAAACAATAAATACGCTTACAATTTGATACTTCTTTTGTATATTTAGAAAAACAGAGGGATTTTAAGGCTATTTCATCCCCCTTTTCTGTAAGTTTAGCAGCTCTTATGCGTCATGATATCGAGCACCATGTCATCGGTAGCTCTCATCGCATCAGCACCAATGGATGTCAGATTGTGGATGCACTTATCCACATCATCATCTACGATACCCTCGGCAGAGGTTACGCACTTGCCCTCCATAGAGAGGAGAGCTGAGAGGAGCGCAGTACTCACTCCTGAGGAAATCTTCAAGGCACAACTTGGTTTCGCTCCATCACAGATCATACCGGTGAGGTTGGCCACCATGTTTTTCACTGAATTGCAGATGCGGGTATAGTCGCCACCCATCAGATAGGTAATACCGCAACTGCTGCCCGTGCTGGCTACCACGCAACCGCAGAGGGCAGAGAGTTTGCCCAAGCTCTGCTTGATGTAGATGGCGGTAAGATGACTGAGCATCAGGGCACGGATCAGTTCTTCCTCAGTATTCTCGTTCTCCATGGCATAGACCACCACTGGGTTGGTAGCACAGATACCCTGGTTACCACTACCACTATTGCTCATCACAGGAATCATGGCTCCACCCATACGGGCATCGCAGGCAGAAGCTGTGCGAGAGAGGATATGCGAGAAAATATTATCGCCGAAGATACCATGACTCAAAGGACGGTCCATCGTCTTGCCCAAACAATGACCATAGTTGCCCTTGATGGATTCCTCGGCAGCCTTCATATTATACTCCTTGGTCTTGAGGATGAAAGAGATTTCATCGAGCGGAGCCGTAGTGGCGAAATCATATACCAGGCGGAAGTTGAGTTGGATATCATCCTCCTCTTCATCGCTACCACCATGACCGCCACGGTTATCCATCACCACCTCACCATTGCGCTCCACATACACGAAGTGGGTATGACTACCGGAGATAATGGCCGTAGCCATATCGCTGCCAGCACGGCAAACAACCTCTATATAGAGTTTATCGACATTTCCCTGCTTGAGTTTAATGTCAATATCAGCATCATTGATGTATCGCTTCCCCTGTTCGAGCGTGGCAGGAGTGAGATCTTTCAGCACCTCCAACTCATATTCCGGTTTGCCGATGAGGGCACCCAACGAAACTGCGATAGGCAGACCAATCATTCCCGTGCCTGGGATTCCTACACCCATCGCATTCTTGAGCATGTTGGGACTCAAGAACACTTCAATGCGATCCGGACGTCTGCCTAAAGTCGTTGCGGCCTTTGCCGTACACAATGCTACAGCCATCGGTTCTGTACAACCGATGGCAGGAACTACCTCCTTATTGACGAGCGAAATAATGCGCTCTCTGATTTTCTTCTCTTGCATTTTTATATATGAATCAAGAACTTTCTATTTTAATCAGGAATACTCCTATTATTTAGAGAACTTTCCTATTGCGTCAGGAACTGTTCTATTATTCCGAGAATACTCCTATTATTTTTCAAGACTAATCTTCCAACTGGAACAAAGGATCGTCTGGAGTCAGCATGGTTGGCTTCTGATCGAACTCCTTCTGCAACTGCTCAGAAGCGAATTTCTTATCTACTACCAAGCGGAACATATACTCATTAAACCAGTCGTTGGTCATGATGAAGCAACCGGAGAAACCATTGTCAGCACCCCAACTGTTTTCCACCTTCCACTTGACCGGCTTGCCATTGGCATCAAGATCCACGGCAGTGAGGGTCATGGCATGAGTAGAACCACTATCGAAAGTAGAGATGCGCTGAGCCTTGTCCATACCAAAGGAAGTACCGAAGAGCGTACCGTAGTCGAAGTTGTCGGTAGCCAGATAACCACGCTTGCGGTCGAGCTGCTTGCCCACATCATAGCTGGAATACATCTTCTGTCCGCCCTTGAGTGAAGCGATGGCGAGATTAGCGATTTCCTCCATCGGCAGGTTCAGGTATTTCCAGTTGTGACCATCGTAAGTATGACGGTCGTATTCCACCTCGTAGGTCTTGTGATAAGGACGGCGTGGATCGTTCATAACGCTAATGTAAGTCTTATCAAGGCTCTTACCTACCGTCTCCTCATAGAAGCTCTTTGGAGTATATTTTTTAGCCTCGCCCACCTGCTTGCCGTCCTTGTCGCGGAAGGCATAGGTGAATTCCTTCACCGGTTCACCCAAGGTAAGAGAGAGCATGCGATAAACCTGTGACAGCATCTCAGCCTTGCGAGCCTGAATGGCAGCAGTTTTCTTGCCATCAGCCACCATCTTGCGCAATTCCAGACCATACTCACGGAGTTTACTGCTCACCAGTCGGCTCATTCGGGAAGTATTGTTGCTGGAGAAAGTCTCAGGCTGGGCACTCATAGGCACCAGTCCGTACTTGCCGGCAAGATCAATCACGCCACAGAAAGTACCGCCATCGTTGAGCGGATTTTTGAAGAAGAACTGCACCTGAGGATCCTCGATATCCTTCTTGCCCAGGTCGATAACACCCTGCAGCATGAGGTTGGCCTTCTCCAACTGGTCGTAGAAGAAGAGATAGTCCTGCGAGAATTCCACCACTCTACCCTGCTTGTCGTTGAGGGCGAAGTTAGAGCGAAGCACATTGAAACCGCTGAACATCCAGCAGCGGCCAGAGCTCAACTGGTTGTGGATAGACTGCTGCGGAGTCTCGATACTGAAATGAGTATCCACGGCAGCAGCATTGGCTGGATTTTTCACCAGGTCGTCGATATTATTATTGGCGATGGCATTGAAGAGAGCCTTCTCGGCAGTACCGCCCTTCTGTGATTTCTCCATCTGCTGGATCATCTGGGTAGAGATGCCTCCCTTACCGGTCTGCGCCATCATCGACATAGAAGCCATCAGCAAGGCTCCCATCAAGATTACATTTTTTCTCATAATATATGTGTTATTTGTTTATTATTACGTTTTTACGAATAGATTGGGGTACTGTCTTCCTTATTTTTTGCAATTATTTTGCAATTAACTTGCCATCATCATACCTTAATATATTGCTTGATCATGTTTTACCATGACTTTATCAAGCATTTTTATGCTTTTATGATGCAATTCCCCCACCAAAAGACAACATTTCTGTGCAAAAATACAAAGAAAAAACTGAAAAACCGAAATTATCGGGATAAATATGATTAGGATTAGCAAAAAAGCATTATCTTTGCAGAGTTATTCACGAGTTGAACACATGGATCAAGAAAAGTTTAGTCTTTTAAGCAAGATAAAATACCCAGACGATTTGAGGAAGTTGAGTATTGACCAACTTCCCCAAGTCTGCAAGGAACTGAGGGAAGACATCATCGACGAGGTAGCCGTAAATCCTGGTCATTTTGCGTCTTCACTTGGCGTAGTCGAGATAACTGTAGCCCTACATTACGTATTCAATACTCCTGAGGACCGCATCGTTTGGGATGTGGGCCACCAGGCTTATGGTCATAAGATTCTGACCGGTCGCCGCGATTCTTTCTGCACCAACAGGAAGTTGCACGGCATTCGTCCTTTCCCTTCACCCTTAGAGAGCGAATATGATACTTTCGCCTGCGGTCATGCCAGCAATTCCATTTCAGCAGCGTTGGGTATGGCAGTGGCAGCCAAGAAGACGGGCAAGGAAGACAGGCATACCGTGGCGGTGATAGGCGATGGTGCCATGAGTGGTGGACTTGCCTTCGAGGGACTCAATAATGTTTCCAGCACCCCCAACAACATGCTCATCATCCTAAATGATAATGATATGAGTATCGACCGGGCGGTGGGAGGTATGGAGAAATATCTCCTCAATCTCGACACCAACGAGACCTACAACAAGTTGCGCTTCAAGGCTTCACAGTGGCTCCATTCCAAGGGCTATCTCAATGAAGACCGCAAGAAGGGCATCATACGGCTCAACAATGCACTGAAATCGGCACTCAGCCATCAGCAGAACATCTTCGAGGGAATGAACATCCGATATTTCGGACCTTTCGATGGTCATGACGTGAAGGAGGTAGTAAGAGTTCTCATGCAGCTCAAGGACATGAAGGGACCTAAGCTCCTGCATCTCCATACCACCAAGGGCAAGGGTTATGAACCTGCCGAGAAGAGTGCCACCATCTGGCATGCGCCGGGCAAATTCGACCCGGAGACTGGAGAGCGTATCATCGCTGATACCAGCAACCAGCCTCCTAAGTTTCAGGATGTTTTCGGAAATACCCTGCTCGAACTGGCGGAGAAAAACCAGAAGATCGTGGGCGTGACACCTGCCATGCCTACCGGTTGCTCGATGAATATCATGATGAAGGCGATGCCAGACCGTGTGTTCGACGTGGGTATCGCAGAAGGACATGCCGTGACTTTCTCTGCCGGTATGGCGAAGGACGGACTGCAACCTTTCTGCAATATCTACAGTTCGTTTGCACAGAGAGCCTATGATAATATCATCCACGACATGGCGCTGCTCAATCTGCCTGTAGTACTCTGTCTGGACCGTGCCGGACTGGTAGGCGAAGACGGACCTACCCACCACGGTGCTTTCGACCTGGCAGCGCTCCGCCCGATACCCCATCTCACCATCGCATCGCCTATGGACGAGCACGAACTGCGCAATCTGATGTACTCAGCCCAGCTCCCGGGACAGGGCAGCTATGTGATTCGCTATCCGAGAGGCAAGGGCGTGCTGGTAGATTGGAAGAACGAGATGGAGGAAATCAAGACCGGCACCGGACGCAAGTTGAAAGACGGCGATGACGTGGCGGTACTTACCCTGGGACCTATCGGAAACGATGTGGAAAAGGTGATTGCTGAAATAGAAAATGAAAATAAGGACAATTCTGAGGCAGACAAGAAGACGGCTTCTGCATTGAGCATTGCCCACTACGATATGCGATTCCTCAAGCCGCTCGATGAAGCACTGCTCGAAGAAATCGCAAAGAAATTTGACCGCATCATCACCATCGAAGACGGAGTGAGAAAGGGAGGATTCGGATCTGCCATACTGGAATGGATGAGCGACCACGGATACCGTCCGCAGATAACGAGGATGGGTATTCCAGACGAATTTGTAGAACATGGAACCGTAGCCCAGCTGAGAGAAATCATCGGTCTGGACAATGAGTCCATCAGAAAAACAATAGAAAATCAAAAATGAAAATCATTATTGCAGGCGCATACGCCATAGGTACCCATCTGGCCCGATTGCTCTCCAGAAGCAAGGAGGATATCACGCTCATTGATGATAGCGAGGAACGACTCGCCAGCATCGGTTCTGACTATGATCTGCTCACCATGCTGGGACAGCCTACCAGTCTGAAAATTTTGCAGAATGCTGACATACAGGATGCCGACCTCTTCATCGCCGTAACGCCGTTGGAGAGCAAGAATATCACTTCCTGCATCCTTGCCAAGAAACTCGGAGCCAAGCGCACCGTTGCCAAGGTGGATAATCCGGAATACATGGACCAGCAGGCACAGGATTTCTTCCGCGAACTGGGCATCGACAAGCTGATCTATCCGGAGATGCTTGCTGCCGTGGATATCAACAACGGACTGAAGATGAGTTGGGTGCGCCAGAGATGGGATGTGCACGATGGCGCCCTCATCATGCTGGGTATCAAACTGCGCGAAACCTGCGAAATTCTCAATAAGCCACTCAAGGACATCAGCGGTCCCAACGACCCTTACCATGTGGTGGCCATCAAGCGAGGCAGCGAAACCATCATCCCGGGTGGTTATGACGAACTGAAGCTCTACGATCTGGCTTACTTCATGACTACCCGCAACTATATCCCATACATCCGCAAGATTGTGGGCAAGGAGCATTATGTGGATGTGAAGAACGTGATGGTCATGGGCGGTGGACGTACTGCCGTGAGAGCCGTGAAGAAGATGCCGGAGTATATGGAGACCAAAATCATCGAGATAGATGAACACAGATGTGAATATCTCAATGACATCCTCGACGACCGGAAGACGCTCATCATCCATGGCGACGGTCGCGATATTCCGCTGCTTACCGAGGAGGGCATCAGGAGCACTCAGGCTTTCGTGGCACTCACCGGCAATGCCGAAACCAATATCCTCGCCTGCCTCACCGCCAAGCGACTGGGAGTGAGAAAGACCGTGGCTGCGGTAGAAAACGTGGATTACGTGAGCATGGCTGAGAGTCTCGATATCGGTACCATCATCAATAAGAAGGCGATAGCAGCAAGCTATATCTACCAGATGATGCTCGATGCCGACGTGATGAACGTGCGCTTCCTCATGAGTGCCAATGCCGATGTGGCTGAATTTATCGCCAAGGAGGATTCGAAGGTAACCAAGAAACCAGTGAAAGACCTCGGCATGCCTATCGGTGTAACCATCGGTGGACTGGTGCGCAAGGGCGAGGGAATGCTCGTTTCCGGACATACACAGATAGAACCGGGCGACTCCGTGATGGTATTCTGCCACAACATCAACATGAAGAAAATTGAGAAGTACTTTATATGATAAACAGTAAACTGATATATAAGATCTTAGGACAGCTCCTCTTCATCGAGGCATTCCTGCTCTTCATCAGTCTGCTGGTAGCTCTCTACTATCAGCAGGACGACATCTTTGCCTTCATCGTGGCTACACTTACCACCATCGGAGGCGGACTGATTTTGAAATGGAGAGGTCATGGAGCCGACAATACAATGTCGCGCCGTGATGCCTACCTCGTGGTTTCGCTCTCCTGGATTGTCTTCAGTCTCTTCGGCACGCTGCCCTTCATGATTAGCGGTTACATCCACAGTTTTACGGATGCCTACTTCGAGACGATGTCGGGATTTACCACCACGGGAGCCACCATCCTCGACGATGTGGAATGTTTCCCCCACGGACTGCTCTTCTGGCGGTCGCTCACCCAGTGGATAGGCGGATTAGGAATTGTGTTCTTCACCATCGCCCTGCTGCCTTCGCTTGTCGGAGGACAGACCAAGGTGTTTGCGGCAGAGGCCACGGGACCCATCAAGTCTAAGTTGCATCCCCGTCTCTCCACCTCTGCCAAATGGATCTGGAGTGTCTACCTGGTGCTCACCATTGCATGCATCCTCTCCTATTATATAGCGGGAATGAATCTCTTCGACAGTTTCAACTACGCGATGACCACCACGGCTACGGGAGGTTTCTCTACTCACAACAGCAGTACTGAGTTCTTCCATTCGCCGGCATTAGAATACATCTGTGCTTTCTTCTGTTTCCTTTCGGGCGTGAATTTCACGCTGCTCTATGCAGCAGTCATCAAGTTCAAGATTAAGGATCTGTTCAAGAATTCAGAATTCAAGTTCTATACCCTACTTGTCATGGCATTCACCGCCTTCATCATGATAGAACTGGTTACGCTGCGCAATTACGACCTGGAGCATGCCTTCCGCAGCGCCGTATTCCAGGTGGTTTCGTTTATCACCACCACAGGTCTCTTCAATGATGATGCCGCCCTCTGGCCTCATGTCACCTGGGTTATCCTGGCTACATGTATGTTCTTCGGAGCGTGCTCGGGCAGTACAAGCGGTGGACTGAAATGTATCCGTGGCGTGATGCTCGTGAGAATGGTGAAGAATGAGTTCCGCCAGATTCTGCATCCGAATGCCGTGCTGCCACTGAAGATAGACGGTGTCAACGTACCGATGCAGAAGCGTGTCACCCTGCTCGCCTTCCTCACCACCTATCTCATCATCTGTCTGGTCATCTCCTTCACGATGATTGCGATGGGCATCGACAATACCAATGCCATCACCATCACGCTGAGTTGCGTGGGTAATGTAGGACCTACCTTAGGTACGGAAATCGGACCTACCATGTCGTGGAGCGAACTGCCCGACCTGGCTAAATGGTTCTGCTCGCTGATGATGCTGATTGGTCGTCTTGAGATTTTCAGTGTGCTGGTAATCTTTACTCCGGCGTTCTGGAAGGAGAACTAAGATACGGAATGAGTTGTCAGATAAATCATATCAGATGACAGCATATCAGATATTTGAATTCTGGTATTTGAAAGGAAAAAAAGCGCTTACTAAACTAAGTAGTTTTCTAAAGAAATGCGTTATATATATAAAAGGTATAAAGTCGGAAAGGCATTTCCCCATCAGAGCGGATATCCTGACACGACGGATTGCCTTGGGAGAATTCAGTGCACATGCACATTTTTATCAACTAAATAAAATTTCATACAACATGAAACCATTAAAATTTCAACCACTATTAAAATCCACCATCTGGGGTGGCAGTAAGATTATCGCTTTCAAACATCTCGACGTAAAGCAGGAGAAGGTGGGCGAAAGCTGGGAAATCTCTGGAGTACCAGGCAAAGAAAGCATCGTAGCTGATGGCGAGATGCAGGGCAAGAGCCTCAATGAGGTAGTGAAAGAACTCAAGGGAAGTTTCCTTGGGGAGGAGAACTACAAGCGTTTCGGAAATGAATTTCCATTGCTTATCAAGTTTATTGACGCCAACAACGACCTCTCTATCCAGGTGCATCCTAATGATAAGATTGCCCACAAGCAGGGCAAGAAGCATGGTAAGACCGAGATGTGGTATGCATTGCCAAGCGAACCGGACGCCAAACTCTATAATGGCTTGAAGATGCAGATTACACCGGAGCAATACAAGGAGATGGTGGAGAATGATACCATCACGGATGCACTGGCTCAGTATGACGTGAAGGAAGGCGACTGCTTCTTTATTCCTGCAGGCAGAATTCATGCCATCGGCACTGGTTGTTTCGTGACTGAAATCCAGCAGACCAGCGATGTGACCTACCGCATCTACGACTACAAGCGCAAGGACAAGGACGGCAACTATCGCCAGCTCCACACCAAGGAGGCTGCCGAGTGCATCGACTATACCGTGCAGGCAGACTATCGCCAGCATTACACTCCTGCCAAAAATCAGGGTGTTAGCATGGTGCAGTGCCCTTACTTCACCACCGCCATCTATGATCTCGATGAGCCTATGACGCTGGATTATTCAGAGTTGGACAGCTTCGTGATTCTGATAGGTCTGAAGGGCAAGGCAAAGATAACCGACAACGAGGGTAATGAGATTACCCTGCAGGGCGGCGAGAGCATCGTTATTCCTGCTTCTACCCAGACTTTGAAGGTAGAAGGAACACTGAAGTTCCTGGAGACATACGTATAAAAATTGAAAAGAAATAAAAGTATCTCTGCCAAAACTCAACTTTGAAGAATAAAGGAGAAACGAACATGGACAAAGGACAATTTCTATTATATCAAACTCCCGATGGAGAATCAAAGATAGAGGTAAAGTTGCAAGACGATACCGTTTGGCTGTCACTCGACCAAATGGCAGAGCTTTTCCAACGCAACAAATCCACCATTTCCAGACATATTAAGAATGTGTTGGAGGAGGGGGAATTAGACGAGAATATGGTAGTTGCAAAATTTGCAACTACCACTAAACATGGTGCTATAGAGGGCAAGACCCAAGAACATCTTGTATCATATTACAACCTCGACATGATTATCAGCGTAGGCTATCGTGTTCATTCTTATCGCGGTGTACAATTCCGAATTTGGGCAACCAAGGTGCTAAAGGAGTATATCGTGAAGGGGTTTGCCTTAAACGACGACTTATTGAAACGTGCAGGCGGTGGTAACTATTTCGATGAACTTCTATCAAGAATTAGGGATATCCGTTCTAGTGAAAAGGTATTCTATCGCAAGATACTGGAAATCTATGCGCTCAGTATCGACTATGACCCTCGTGTAGAAATGACCCAGAAGTTCTTCAAGACGGTACAAAACAAGATGCACTATTCTGTGCATGGGCATACTGCAGCAGAAATCATCTATGAACGTGCTGATGCCCAAAAAGATTTCATGGGACTCACCACTTGGTCAGGTGCTATGCCTACAAAGCCAGAAGCCGAGATTGCGAAGAATTATCTCACACAAGACGAGATAAAATCGCTGAATCGCATCGTGAGTCTCTATCTTGACTTTGCAGAAATGCAGGCAGAAGAACATCGCCCTATGTACATGAAGGACTGGATTAACATACTAGACGACTTCCTCCGTATCTCTCGAAAAGACATACTTACCCATGCAGGTAAGATATCTGCAAAGTTGGCAAAGGAAAAGGCTGATACTGAATACGACAAATTCAAAGAACGAACAAAGAATGACCTTTCTCCTGTAGAAATTCACTTCCTAGAAAACTTTGAAAGAGAGCGGAAACGATTGTCCGATGACAGTGATAAAGCAGATAGCTAATACTTATAGCAAAAGAGTGAAGAATTCAATAGGCATTGCACATGAATTCTTCACCCTTCGTTTTTCACTCTTCACTCAAAAATCTTTCCACATCCGCCTGTATCTTCTGGAATTCCGGAGAGAACTGGTAGAAGGTGTTCTTCTTCATCATCATCTTCACCTTGCCCAGACTGTTCTCGTAACAGGCCATTTCGGTGCGAGCCTGCTCGGAATGGATGGCACGGTCACGGATTTCATTCTCGCGGTCATTGCGCAGGGCATCACATACGCTCTGCACGATAGGACTCACCACCAGGTCGAAGAGATGATGACCCTGTATATATAAATAGGTATTGGTCTCAGTTACCCCGAGGTTGCGAAGATAAGTTTCCATCTCGGGAAGATAGACCTTGTGCTTCGGGAAATGACGCTCCAGTTGGAAGAGCTTTGCCTTCACCTTCTTGGCGAGATAGTCTATCGCCCATTGAGGATCTCTGATTCGTACGGATGGCAGCACGATCACCTTGTCAAACTCAGCCATATCCAAATGCATCGACATCTTGCGAAAACGGATGTAGAAAAGCATGTGCCAAACGAAGAGGGGCCATATCGTACGGGAATAAGCTTCCAGGAAATGCTCGAAGTCGAAGATGCGATGGTCGTTAAGCGTTACCATCACGCAGGTTTCGTGCAGCCCCTTGGCATAGCACTGGTAGTTTTCAATGGCATAGGCATAGGTATGGAAGATGTATGGATTTTCGAGCATCAGCTGCGAAGCCTCGGTAGTGCCCTGTCGGAGATAATCGTAGTCGGCATCCACGCAGGCTATCATATCCTTGCCCACTCCCTTGAGCATACTCGATACCGCAGCCTTCTTGCCACGGTCCAGATGCTGGTTGCGTGAAGGCAGCATGATGTCGAAATAGCGAGTTTCATCCTCAAACTTACCAAGTACAGACCGCCAGAAGAATACGTCATCATAGCTCTCGACGTAAGCCACTATCTTACGTCTCGCCTTCTTCGAGGTCATCCTGTTGGCAGCCTCGAAGTATAGGGAATTGATATTATCGGTTAAACGTTTAGCCATAATAGTCGTGTTTTCAAGTTTAGAGCGAAAACTTTTCCTTCACTCATCTGAATCTGAAATCTCTGAAATCATCTGAAAGAGATTCACTTGATGGTGATATCATTCACTTCGGTGACTTTATCCGTCCATCCATCCATGACCACGGCAGGACTGTGGGTAGTCATGATGATCTGGATGTTAGGGTTCAGTTGAAGCACCAGTCCGATGAGCTGCTTCTGCCATTCGAAGTGCAGACTGATTTCCGGTTCGTCCATGAAGAGCACATAAGGCTGATTGTCCTCCACCAGCACGGTGAGGAGGATGGCAAGTATCTGCTTTTCTCCGGCAGAGAGCTGGTAAGGCATGAGCTGTTCGCCTATCTGATCGAAGCGGATCTCGTTGGCTGTGCGCACGATGGTCTTACCCGTATCCTTGAAGAGACTGTCCACTATATCCTGAAACATCCTCTTCGGTTCACTCAGTTTCTGTGCCTTGGCGGCTGCATCAGGATCACCACTCTGCAGCACGGCGATGATGCGATTGCCAATGTTCACTTGATAGTCGAGATACTTGCGCTGCAATTGGAACAGCTGCCAGTCGAGTTCTGTGACCAGCGTGAGGTCTATCTTGTTGATCATCTCGGCATTCATCAGCGGCCTATCCACCGAGCGAATCACATCGTAGCGTATCCACTTGGCTTCCTCAGGCTCCACCTTGAGATGCACCCCCTTGATCATGTGGCTCGGGAATTCCCCACCGGCAGCGAGGCCCTTCACCACCTTATTTAATATAGTACTCTTGCCCACGCCGTTTACACCACTCAGGATATTGACACGGCGGTCGAGGTTCCAAAGAATATGTTTGGTACCACTCCAGAGAGAGTCTATCTCAATCTGCTTGATATAATCAGCGTATTTCTGCATAAGAATATCTCCTATTTTTAAATTTTCTACCGCAAATATAGCAAAATTCCTTGAAAATTAGTACCTTTGCACCCGATTTTAACGATAAATATCGACTAATTTAATATAAATAAAGAAAAATGGATAACAAACGACCTCTCATCGCCCACCTGTGTCTTTTCTGCTCCGGTGCATTCTGGGGATTGATGGCTCCCGTAGGCAAGGATGCCATGCTCCACGGCATCGACGGCATCGACCTCGTGAGCTTCCGTGTATTGGGCGGTGCCATTCTCTTCTGGCTCGCTTCTCTCTTCACCAAGAAGGAGCACGTACCGGTAAAAGATATCTTCATGTTTGCTGCAGCAGGACTTTTCGCCCTCGTTTTCAACCAGTGTTCTTATACCATCGGACTAAACATGACCTCTCCGAGCAACTCCAGCATCATGACTACTTCGATGCCTATCTTTGCGATGATTCTCTCCTTCTTCATCCTGAAGGAACCTATCACCTGGAAGAAAGCGCTCGGTGTGCTGATGGGCTGTGCAGGTGCCTGCATCATCATCCTGACGAGTGCCACGGCGGGTAATGCGAAGGTGGGCAACATCTGGGGCGATCTGCTCTGTATGTCGGCTCAGCTCTCTTTTGCGCTCTACCTCTCGCTCTTCAAGAATCTGCTGTCAAAGTATTCCCTCTTCACCATCAACAAGTGGATGTTTCTCTGGGCCACGCTCTTCATCTGGCCATTCACCATCGGTCATGTATCAGCCATTCCATTCGCTGAAGTTCCGATGAGCACTTGGTGGGAGACGAGCTATGTGATATTCTTCGGCACCTTCGTGGCCTACATCTGCATGATGATCGGACAGAAGACCCTGCGCCCTACCGTGGTGAGTGTATATAATTATGTGCAGCCATTAGTATCGGTGAGCGTGAGTGTCATCGTGGGTCTCGCCGTGTTCAAGGGTATGCAGGCGATAGCAGCCCTGCTCGTTTTCTCGGGTGTATGGCTCGTGGTGAAGAGCAAGTCTAAGCATGATATCGACAAGCACGACCACAGTCTCGCTTACGAGAAAAGACATGCTTAAAAGACAGAAAGCTTATCATGTACGCCACACGCCCTGAAAGGGCAAAAACTTTATAGATATCCAAATGTCAATTTATAAACAAAAACTGTCCCCATCTGAGATAACAGATGAGGACAGTTTTGTTTTATAAGGAAAAGAATATCAGCAACCGAAGTAAACCATCAGTCCGCCCAATACGATATACAACAGGGCGTAAGGGATAGCCGAACGGAGAATCTCCCCATCCTTTCCCTCCATATCGCAGGCTGCAGTAGCGATGGCGATGCTCTGCGGACTGATCATCTTGCCACCCGTGGCTCCCGTGGTATTGGCAGCAACCAGCCAGTTTTCCTGACCGCCCTCCATTCCAAAGAATGTGCTCTGCCCTGTCATGCCCAACTGGTTGGCAACATGAGCCTGGAGCTTGGCAAAGAGGATATTCGAGGAGGTATCAGAACCCGTTACGAAGGTTCCAATGGCACCAATCATCGGTGCTACCAAAGGATAGAAATCACCCGTCACTGCCACCAATCCAGAGGCGATGGAAGTAATCATTCCCGAATAGTTCATCACGCTCGCCAGAGCTATCAGCGAACAAATGGTCACCACCGTCTTGCGCAGATTCACTATGGTACGGGCAAGAATCAACATCAATCGTTTGAGGCTTAATCCCTGTATCAGTCCACCAATCGTAGCACCCAGAAAGAGCATCAGCCCCGCATTGGAAATCCAGCCAAACTTAAAGGTGCTGTCGAGCACAGGCAGATGAACCGCACTCACCAGATGACTCTTGAGGAAAGCATTGACCGGAGGACAGAGTGCTCCGGAAACCAGGATGAATATCAATATAAAGAGGTAAACGCTCCATGCCTTCAGGCTCTCGCCAAGCGTAAAAGTTTCCTTATCCTGTACCTTGCTCTTTCTGGCAAACACCTTGGCGTATGCGATGATGGCGATAATGGCTGCCAGCGAACCGATGATGGCTGGTGTCTCCGAACCGAGATAATAGCCGCATACAAACTGCACTACCACGGAAATCACTCCCACCCAAAGGGCGATGATGAGATTCTTGATAAGATTGTGCTTATCGGTAAGCGTCAGGATGATGAAAGGCAGGATGATAAAGAGAGGTGCCAGCTGGATAATGGCGAAGGCCGAAGTCTCGCAAATCTGTGCCGCCGAAGCCGATCCGCTTTCCGCCACCTCGTTACAGAGCGTAGTAACCGGTACACCCACGGCACCAAATCCCGTAGCCACGGTATTACCAATCAAGGAAACCAGAGCCGAGAACATCGGTTTAAATCCGAGTCCGATGAGGATGGCAGCAGGTATCGCCACCGCCGTTCCGAAACCCGCCATACCTTCGAGCAGTCCGCCGAAGCCCCATACGAGGAGCAGTACGAGCAGTCCCTTATCATCAGTAATCGATGTAAACTGTTTCTTGATCACCTCAATCTGCTTGCTTTCCACAAGGATATTATAGCTATAAATAGCCATCAGGATGATGATGAGAATCGGGAACACCGCCTTCAGGATGCCTTCCACCACCGCCCATCCCGTCAGGGCGACAACACTATCCTCCGCATGTTCCGGAGCTATCATGCCCAGCGGCGAAGCTGCGAAGAGAGCAAGCGACACGGTAACCACGAGCGTCAGCAAGGCGCTCTTATGACCTGCCATTTTGAAGCCGAGCATCAAGACGAACAGCAATACGATAGGAATAATAGAAACAACAGATGCCATAAGCCATTCAGTTTTTAATGTTTTCGATTGTAAGATTTTATATGTATGCCTGCAAAAATAATAATTTTCTTCGAAAAAGAAAGCATTTTTCGGATTTTTTTTTAAGATGTCCGATTTTATAATTTCATACGTCTATAGAGTGTAAAGGTTTTGAGAATGCCAAATTCGGGAATAAAAAATGGCTAAATTACGGAAAAATAATCGGCCAAATTAAGTAATTTTACCCTTTTTTTAGCCGAAAATCGCCCAAATACCACAAACGTGGTAGCAGGAATACTACTCATGTGCGATTTCTAAACTCAGAAAATCGCCGTACCTTTGCAACGTCAATCAGAACAAACAGTATGATGACTTTCAGACAGACATCAGAATGTCTTTCAGAGAGAACATCAATCTGATTTCTGGGCGACATATTTATATAAATGAATAAGAACATATTGACGTAAAATTTAAAAAAGAAAGGACATAGATTATGAGTACAGAAAAGAAACTTCGCTTTGAGACACTTCAGTTGCATGTAGGTCAGGAAAATCCAGATCCAGCTACCGACGCTCGTGCGGTGCCTATCTACCAGACCACAAGTTATGTGTTCCGCAACTCTCAGCACGCTGCCGATAGATTCGGACTCCGTGACGCAGGTAACATCTATGGTCGCTTGACCAACTCTACTCAGGGTGTATTCGAAGACCGTGTGGCTGCCCTCGAGGGTGGTGTAGCAGGTTTGGCTGTCGCTTCTGGTGCTGCCGCCGTTACCTACGCTCTGCAGAACATCCTTCAGAATGGCGACCACATCGTAGCTGCCGACAACATCTATGGTGGTACTTATAACCTCATCACTCATACATTATCTACACAGGGTGTAAGCTACACCATCGTGGATCCTCGCAACTTCGAGCAGGTAGAGGCTGCCATCCAGGACAATACCAAGGCTCTCTATGCAGAGACCTTCGGAAATCCTAACTCAGATGTAACCGATATCGATAAGTTGGCAGAGATTGCTCATCGCCACAACATCCCATTGATTATCGATAATACCTTCGGCACTCCATATCTCATCCGCCCTATCGAGCACGGAGCAGATATCGTGGTTCACTCTGCTACCAAGTTTATCGGCGGTCATGGTTCATCTCTCGGTGGTGTCATCGTAGATGGCGGTAAGTTCGACTGGAAGGCAAATGCCGACAAGTTCCCTACTCTCGCCAAGCCAGACCCATCTTATCATGGTGCCGTATTCGCAGATGTAGCCGGAGCAGCAGCCTTCGTAACCCGAATCCGTGCGGTCATCCTTCGTGATACCGGTGCAACCATCTCTCCATTCAACGCCTGGATTCTTCTTCAGGGCTTGGAGACATTGAGCCTCCGTGTAGAGCGTCACGTTCAGAATGCATTGAAGGTGGTAGAGTATCTGGAGAACAATCCTAAGGTGGCTAAGGTTAATCACCCAGCCGTTCCTTCTCATCCAGACCACGAGCTTTACAAGAAGCTCTTCCCTAACGGCGGTGGTTCTATCTTCACCTTCGATATCAAGGGCGGCGAGAAAGAGGCATGGGAGTTCATCGACCACCTGCGCATCTTCTCTTTGCTGGCTAACGTAGCCGATGTGAAGTCACTGGTTATCCACCCAGCCACCACCACCCACTCTCAGTTGAGTCCAGAGGAGTTGGAAGAGCAGCACATCTATCCTTCTACCGTTCGCCTAAGCATCGGTATCGAGAACATCGACGACTTGATTGAGGCACTCGACGAGGCATTCACGTATGTTAAGTAGTGAGTAGAGAATTATTAATGATTAAAATTAGAGTACAGTTATGGCAAAGATATATAAGCAGATTACTGATTTAATCGGTAAGACCCCATTAGTAGAATTGGGAAAATATTCAGCATCCAAGGGCTTGGAGACTCCTGTAATTGCTAAGGTAGAATTCTTCAATCCAGGCGGAAGTGTAAAAGACCGCGTAGCCCTCGCCATGATCGAGGATGCAGAGCAGAAGGGACTCCTCAAACCGGGAGCTACCATCATCGAACCTACCAGTGGCAATACAGGTGTAGGATTGGCTTTGGTATCAGCCGTGAAGGGCTACCACCTCATCCTCACCATGCCTGAGACGATGAGTATCGAGCGCAGAAACTTGGTGAAGGCTTACGGCGCACAGGTGAAATTGACCAGCGGCAAAGACGGTATGCCAGGTGCCATCAAGGCTGCCGAGGAGTTGAGAGATTCCATCCCTGGTTCTGTGATTTTAGGACAGTTCACCAACCCAGCCAACCCAGCCAAGCACTATGCTACAACGGGTCCAGAGATCTGGGCTGATACTGATGGCGAGATTGATATCTTCGTAGCCGGTGTAGGAACCGGTGGAACCATTTCGGGTATCGCCAAGTACCTGAAGGAGCAGAATCCTAACGTGAAGGTGATTGCCGTAGAGCCTGCCACATCGCCTGTATTGAACGGCGGACAGAGCGGTCCTCACAAAATTCAGGGCATCGGAGCTGGTTTCATTCCAGAGACTTACTCTTCTGAATACATTGATGAGGTATTGGACATTCAGAACGATGATGCCATCAAGGCAGGTCGTGACTTGGCTCAGACCGAGGGTTTGCTGGTAGGAATCTCATCAGGAGCCGCCGCCTTTGCAGCCACTGAGATTGCGAAGCGTCCTGAGAACAAGGGCAAGAAGATCGTAGCCCTCTTGCCAGATACTGGTGAACGATATTTGAGTACTGTACTCTATGCTTTCGAGGAGTATCCTTTGTAAATCGCCTCTCATTCGCTGAGATGCAGAAACGCAGAGAAGATTTCTATAAAGAAAGCGAAATCATTATAATTCCCCCAACCTGCTTTTCGCTATAGCGGGTTGGGGGTTATTGTATTATATAGAGCGGAAAATCGAACTGTAATCGTAATCAGTAATCATCCCACAAGCCTACGATATCTGAAGCAGAATCACTATAGAAAATAGATTACTATTTCAAAAAAATCTCCCTAAAGAGAATTTTCTCGAAACTTTTAGCTAACTTTGCAACCGAATTATCAAACCAATCTGCATAACATGGATTCATATTCTGGAATCATCATAGAAGAAAGCAGGAGGTCTGAGCAATTTTCAGACTTTACTCCCATACCTTGCAAAGGATTCAACCTTCTTTGCAAGGCAAAGCGCTATGGCAGATGGTGGGTGCTCAAGGGATTGAAGGAGCCATATCGCCAAGACGAAAACTACAAGAACCTGCTGCACAAAGAGTTCGATATCCTCATATCCCTGCAGCATCCCTACATCGTATCAGCCTACAGCATGGAAGAAATACCAGAAATGGGTACCTGTATCGTGATGGAATGGATAGATGGTATCACGCTGGAACACTGGAGTGGCAAGAAGACTGAGGGAGAAGGCATCTTCCTCCAGCTGCTTGATGCAGTGCATTACATCCATGCCAAGCAGATAGTACACAGAGACTTAAAACCTTCCAATATCATTATTACCCATAACGGCAATCATGTAAAACTCATCGATTTCGGGCTTTCAGATACCGATGACTTTGCCATCCTCAAACAGCCAGCCGGCACACCGGGCTACATCTCTCCTGAACAGATCATCTCCCGACAGGCAGACATCCGCAACGACATCTTCAGCATAGGTTGTATCCTGGAAAAAATACTTCCAGGCAAGCCCTATACAGCAATCATCAAACGATGCAAGGCTCCCATAACCCAGCGATATGCCAATGTGGATGAACTCAAAGCCGATTTCATGGCTCACAGAAACAGGCATCTATCCGGTATCAAACGTATCGCAATCGCTGTTTTGACCTGCATCATCTTATTAGGTTTCATCAGTTATCCTTTACTGCATCAGCAGGAAAAGAGCATTAGCATCACCCCGGCACATCACGAAGCCAAGAAGGATACAGTCATCCGCCAGCAAGCGGGTGATGCAGCCCCACTCTCTGAAAGCAAACATTCCCAGCAGCCAGCAGCTGATGAGCCATCTTCTGCCTCCCATTTACAAAGCGCCGAACTCATATCCAAGGGAAAGAAGACTATCGACAAGATGTGGAAGGAATCCGGCATAGACACCATCCAGTCTGTTTTGAAAAAGAGCGAGGCATTCTATCAGTTTGTAGATAAGAGTGATGAATTCATCACAACGACTTATCCACAGACATTCTCTAAAGACATCGCCGGCAAGGCAGATATCATCTATGAGCTATCCTCCTATAACGCTGAGAGATATATAAGACCCACCCTGTCGAGTTTTCAATCTTCTAAGTAATGCTCTACGATGATACCGTTCTTCTTACCTATGGCATAAGTGACCGGCTCCCTATCTCCATGTTTCCAGCCATGAAGATAAGCAGGTTCATGGTTGATGAAATGACGGCACTCAAAAGTATCATCTTTCGACAATCTGGTATTTTCCGATGACAAGACCTTGAAATATCCATTACCCAGATACCTGATGATGCAGGTCCTGTCGGGCAGCCAGGAAAGTTTGAGCATCTGTCCCTCATAAAGATCATCACAAGAGATTTCCTTGCCCATAACCATTTGGCTCTGTTGCTGACCAGCCCCCTGCGAGAAGCCAAATTCCAGAAAGTCAGCATAACCAAGAAAATTCGCCAGGACATCCTTGGTAAACTTACTGGCAGAAAACCCTTCGCTCACATATCCCCAGAATCGTCGCAGTGTAGAGGCACTCACCCTCTGCTGGGTACGTTCCTCCACCTTTTGGCTCAACCAGATGAAATCGCGAGGCACAACCATCTTGCGCCCCACCATCTTTTCTATCATTTCACGTAATATCTGTTCCATGCTGCAAAGATAGTAAAACAAATCCAACCAATAAGATATTTCCACAAAAAAAGCCTCATATTTCGAACTTGGAATAGAATGGAACGCAGAAAAAGCAGAAAAAACACCTATTTTTGCAAAAAAATCAGCTCACAATGAACAACTTTTAAAAAAATATGGTATATTTGCAGCGCTGTTCTAAACAAGCAGCAGACATGTTAAGGAAACAACCATGCTTGGTTCGTACTGAGAATCTGGACAATTCATTGTACACAAGAACGAAGACAGAAGTTGTTCACCCAACTGTATATTATTGTATCCATTCCGCTTCGGCGGGATGGATATCAACATATACCCATTGGTGTGAGCTGATTTTCATTCTTTGTGTACAGGTAGTCCAGAACCTTCAGAACAGAATGAAATTGGTTCGCACCTTTTTTTGTGCCTTAGAATGAAATAACAAACAAGTAAATGATTAGCTTATGAAACAACAGAAAGCACCTATTGACTACCAGTTGGACTACATGGAGCATCTCTTCTTCAGCATCAAACACAAGAAGACAGAAAGCTATGTAATCCATCGTATCTGGGACAAATTGGATGATACTCGCATACTCTTCAAAGGGCAACAGGAAGTTTTATTACCTAATGGAAAGCATGCCCTTGCCGACCTGTATTTACCCCAACTCAACATCTTCATAGAAGTAAATGAACCCTACCACGAAAATCAGGTTGAAGAGGATGAATACAGAAACACCAACATCGTAAATCTCACCCATGGCGCCCTTTACATTATAAGATGCGGCAAACCTGAAAAGAAAGGAGAATGGAGAACTCTTGAAGAGATTCACCAACAGATAGATGAATGTGTTGCCTGTATCAAAGAAAAAAATAGCCCAATCTATAGACTGCATCAAGCCTTGGAATATGAGCAAATGGCTCACTGTAGAATACCATAAAGAGAAAGGCATTCTGAATGTTGAAGATCAAGATTGTCTAAGAACTATAGATGATATCTGTGCTATATTCGATACTACCCCAAAGCATCGTGGTTTTCTAAGAATGGGAACTACTCCTGTGCCTGGCAAGGAGAATTTTGAGATTTGGTATCCCAATATCAACAATCGAAGTGGTTGGAGTAACGAACTCTCTCCTGACGGTGAGACCTTTACCGAATACAACAAAGATGAAAAAAAACGAGAGGAGCATGTAGCAGATTGTATCAATGACAACAAGAAGCGAATCGCTTTCTTCCGTACCAAGGATGCACTTGGCATAGAGCTTTACCGATTTGCAGGTGTATTCCACTTGAATACAGATGCGACCCGAGAAAAGGGAAAGTGCATCTGGCATAGAGATAGTAAAATATATGAATTGTAATATACTTAAATTTTAAAATACGAACTATGTACAATGAACAAATTGAAGCGCTTATCAGTGCAGCTTTGGCTGATGGCGTATTAACCGAAAAAGAAAAACAGATTCTCTTCAAGAAAGCAGAATCTATGGGAATCGATCTCGATGAGTTCGAAATGATTCTTGACGCTCGTCTCGTAGAGCTGAAAAAGAAGGAAGCTCGCGAGGAAAAGCAATACGAGTTAGAGATGGAAAAGGCAAAGGCTGCGCAGAAGTCTGCTCCCAAATCTAACAAGTTTGGTGATGTCAGAAAGTGCCCAACTTGTGGTGCTATGGTAGAATCATTTCAGACTAAATGTCCTGAATGTGGATATGAATTTACAAACATCGAGGCGAACAACACAACTCAGAAACTTTTGGATGCACTTGATGCTGTAAACGCACAGACCACAAGTCAAGGAGCTATAACATCTGTTTTAAGTGGCATAGCACGTACTGTTTTTGGTAGTGATTCTGCAACTATGCGAAAATGCCAAATTATCCAGAATTTTCCTATTCCAAACACAAAGGAAGACATCATAGAAATGTTGTCATTAGCCCATACAAATGCAGAAACAAAATATGGTGACAATGCTGATGAACAGAAAATGCACAAAGCCTGGAAAAGTAAAGAGAAACTAATTCTCGAAAAAGCCGACCTCATGATAAAGGATGATCCTGATTATATCGCATTAAAAGAGAGTTGGAAGAAGAAAAAGAGATGGGGATTGTTCTAAATTTATTAGAATAACGAATATGGCAATTACTGAAAATACAAATTATGGGACTATTCGGATTTGGAAGTAAAGGAAAGTCGGGCGGATTGATGAATGTCATCCGCTGCGACGAACAGGAATACTTGATATGGAAATGGAGACCTGGAGGTCAGGAAGCCAACTCTACATCAAGAGAGAATGCTATCAGATATGGTAGCAGTTTGAGAGTGAAGGATGGAGAAGTAGCAGTTTTCGTCTATAAGCAGAAAGACAGTGGAACTATGCAAGATTTCATTGTCGGTCCATACGACGATACTATCAAAACCGCTAACTTCCCTGTATTGACAAGCATCGTAGGTTTGGCTTTTGGCGGAGAATCACCATTCCAAGCAGAGGTGTATTTCATCAATATGGCTGGCGTTATACAAATAAAATTTGCCGTGCCATACTTTGATGTATATGACCCACGTTTCTTGGATTTTGCCGTACCAATGGCAGCCAGAGGCTCTATTACTTTCCAGATAGAGGACTATCAGGCATTCATCAAGTTACATCGCTTGATTGACTTCGACTTGGAAGCATTTAAAAATCAAATAAAAGATGCTGTCAAGAAATACGTCAAGGGATTCATTACCAATGTTCCGTCTGACAATCAGATACCAGTATTACAGATAGAGCGTAAGGTAATGGAAATTAGCGACTTGATACAGCAGAAGCTAACACCAGCTTTCATTGATGACTTCGGCGTCAAGTTGAAACGTTTCGACCTTTCAGCCATCGAGCCAGACAAGGAAAGCGAAGGTTACGAGGAGTTGCGCCGTCTCACTGCAGGTCAACAAGCCAAGACTATCGAAGCTCAGACCGACATCAACATTAAAAACATGCAGGACACCCAACGCATCAATGCAGAGAACATGGAAGAAACCATGCGCATTCAACGTGAGGAAAGTCAGCGTGCTCAACGTCTGCAGACTGAAAATAACTTCATTGGAGCTCATGCCATCAACCAGCAAGCAGAAGTGCTCAAAACTGGAGCACAGAATCTTGGGCAGATGGGCAGCATGAATATGGGCGGCAATGGTAGCGGCAGTATGAATCCTGCCGGAATCATGACAGGTATGGCTATGGGTGGAGCCATGGGCCAACAGATGGCAGGTATGATGAACCAAATGGGCAATGCAATGAATGGCCAGATGAATACCCCACCGCCTCCACCAAACGTGCAATACCATGTTTCTGTGAATGGTCAACAAGCAGGTCCTTTCAATATGAACCAGCTACAGCAGATGGTTCAACAAGGACAACTCACACCTCAGACATACGTATGGAAACAAGGCATGGCAGGATGGGAATTGGCAAGCAATGTGCCTGAATTAGGAAGTCTCTTCCAAAGTACAACAACTCCTCCTCCACCTCCACCAATGCCATAAAAAAAGAGACTATGGACAATTACAATTCATTTAGTACCATCGACCATCTCGTAGAGTTTGGTATGGGAATGGCCATTGCTCAACAAATGGTGAGCACAATGAACCATTGCATTGGAAACATGCAGATACCAGGAACGGGCAACAATCTCAACCAAGGAAAGTCGCCCATCCAGTATCATGTTCTTGTCAACAATGCCGTTGCTGGAGGGTTCTCCGAAGAAGAGCTTGCAACATTGGCTAAAGCCAAGTCACTCACATCAGAGACCATGGTATGGAAACCTGGCATGAGTGGATGGATGCAAGCCAAGAATGTACCAGAAGTGCAAAAAATCATATTATTGAACCCATAAATGATTATTGACATGAAAATCGATTTAGTCAGAACCATAGTTGCCATTTGCATAGGAGCCCTTTTAGGATGGGGCTTCTATGCGATGGCACAAGACTCAATGGATGGTCAGCCATTAGGTTTTGCCATCGGAATAGAGACTGCTCTATTAGGAATTGGTTTAGTGGGTATCGAATATGAGGAATATCCTCGTTCTGGTACAATGATTCGAGCAACTTGCGCCCTTGGGGCCTTGGTGCTATTAGTATTAAATTCCATTTATGCATATACTGGAGTCAATACCTCTTTTTATATATTAAATGGCATCATATCTCTCATTTTGCTATTAACTGTAAATGGTATTTATAAAAGTAAACAATAATCCTTTAATTATATTGATATGGGAATAATAACTGATTTTTTGATAGATAAAGCTAAAGACGCAGCTGTATCTAAAGCTAAAGATATAACCGTTGATAAAGTGAAAGATGCGGCAATTGACAAAGCTAAAGATATGGTAATTGAAAAGGCCGAAGATATATATATGGGCCAAGAAGATAAAGCAGAAAGAGCTGGATGTGCTAGCAATATATTACGATTTTTCATTTCTCTTATCTGGCTATTTGTTGTTATCGGAATTGATATACTATCTTTCATCGTATTTAATCCACTCATTGGAGCTGGACTAGAACTCTGCATTTTCGTAATCACTTTATGTATTCCATACTTAAGAAAGAAAGGAACACTCACACGTTGGTGGGGATGGTTAGCACTTCTCTCTGCAATAAGTTTGCTCGGAATTGCATTTGGTCGCTAATATAAATATTAATAAATTATTTAAAGCATTAAAATTATGAAGAAAAAACTTTTTAATCTGTTTGCTATTTGCATATGTGCAGTAGCATTCTTGGCTTCTTGTGGCGGTCCAAAAGATGCCACAAAAGAATTAGAAATTTCAAATGCAGAGGTCTTAGGAGACAGTGCTGATGTCGTTTCTATCGTTGATGGGACCTATACTCTTGTAGGAGTTGTACCAACCGACATTACCCAAACTCTATCTATCAAGATTAAATTACATCTTGAAAGACCAATCCAAGACAAAGATTTGCATATAAGTGGTTGGAATCTTGAGATTTTAGACAAGAATGGTACATCACTACTCGACAATTTAACTCTAAAGGATGGTGAAGACAGTAAACTTCTCAAATTTGTTACTGAAGGAAAAGAAGGTGAAGAGAAAGAATTTACCTTCCAATACGACATTGCAAATGGTGATTTATATAAAAAAATCATGAATGACGCTGCAAATATTGACTTAAAAGACGTTTCTTTCTACAAAGAGCAAACATACGATAGCAGTGAGTCTTCAGAAGTGGCTGATGACGAAGTAGCTGATAGTGACACCGACGTAGAATCTGATGACATTTCTAATAGCAATGTTGACGAATTACTCAAAACTTATAGCGAATACGTTGACAAATACATCAAGTTTATGAAGAAAGCTGCCAATGGTGACTTATCTGCCATGACAGAATATGCAAGTCTGCTGAAGAAAGCCCAAGAATTTGACGAAAAATTAAAAGAAGTTAAGGGAGATATGACAACTGCACAAATGAATAAATTCCTTGAAATTCAAAAAAAGATGCTTTCAGCAATGCAAGAAGATACGAACAACTAATAAAAATCGAGTAGGAGGTAAATACTAATAGTAGGAATTTACCTCCTATTAATATTAAGTACGAACAATTTCACAAAACTTCTGAACCCAACGAAAGTTCTAAAACAGCTAAAGCATTACATGTATTATGAAGAATTCAAGAATTTGGCTGAGCATCCACACCATCGGGATATTTCTACCATCTTCAAGCTCGAAGTTTTAGAAACGGAAGAGCTGGAGGAGAAGAAGCGTTCACACTATCCGAAATATAAGGTGAATACCTATTGTCCGCAAGCCTTCACCACAACTTTGGAGGAGGCTGAGAGTCTGATGCACCAGGATGTCCTTTACCGCAAGAAGATGAAGGAGGAAGACGACTATCCGCTGGATACCTTCTGCTATTATATCTCGGAGATTCCAATGGGACTGTTGCACTACAACCGGGAATGTCTTTCGGAAAGGGTGTATGACGGGGAAGGAAAACTGATCGACCGGTCTTACTGCTGTTCGGGATTCAGCATCTACTATCCCGGAGTCTGCGATTCGCCAGCATACGACCGTCATCCTGACGAGACCTTCCGAGGCAGAAACGCAGAACAGATTAGATTCCAGAAAGGTGACATCGTGGAAGTATATCGTGGCGATGAGGTGAAACTTGCCATCGTTGTCGGTACTCCGCTTACCACCGAATGGATCTGGGAGAGAAACCAGGCTGCCAAGGATAAAAGGGGATTGGATGAACTGCCATACGATGAGACGGATGACAGCTATACCGTGATAGATGGTCCCGGCTACGAATACCACGACCACGTTCCGTCGCTGTATGTCTTCGCCCCTCACTATCATGTGCCGCTCTATCTTCAGAGACGATTCAAGGGTTATCTGGAAAAGGCTGAGAAAAAGCAGAAAGAAGAGGAGGAGAAAGACAGGATCTTCCGCCAAACTCACGATTGCAGCTTCAGCAACAAGGAACAGATAGAGAAATCAGAAAAGTGCGGCTGCTTCAGCTGCTGCGAAATCTTCTCGCCATCCGAAATCACGGATTACCTCCCTGATGAGCCGCCTACAGCCGAATGTCCCTTCTGCCATATCGACTCCGTAATAGGTGACGCCTCCGGCTTCCCTATCACCAAGGATTTCTTGAAGAAAATGAAGAAGAGATGGTTCTAGGCATAATAAGGAAAGCCACCAAGGTCGTTGATAAGTTAGCACATACTTTAGGCTCTACTCGTTACCTATATATAATAAGGTGTAACAAAGGTTACACTACAAATGGAATAAACGGAATGGTCAAAAAAAAGGAAAAAACAACTTTTTTGAAAAAAAATCGACATAGAATTAGGATATATTCTTTTATTTTATTATATTTGCAGTGTTAGAAAGTAAAAGTAAATATACATAATAGATCTTAACATTCTTAACTTAATAACAAAAATAAAGATTATGGAAAAAGAAAAAATTGATCAGTTCATGATGGCGAATGCCAAGTTCTTTCCTCCTATGATGGTAGGTCAGATCAAGGATAAATTAGCCACACTCGGCGAGGACAAAGAGACCATGTTGATTTCAACAGACTGGAAAAATCCTACAGTCGGATTCCTTTTCGCTTTCTTCTTGGGAGGTTTCGGAGCCGATCGTTTCTGGTTGGGCGATACAGGATTAGCAGTTGTCAAACTCATCACTTGTGGTGCAGGCGGCATTTGGTCACTCATCGACCTGTTCACCGTAGGTAAGAGAACACGTGAATACAACTATAAAAAGTTTATGACGTATTTTTAAACAAGTCATTTGAGGAAGAGCCTTCTGGTTCTTCCTCGTTCATCATCAATACAATATCATTATCCTATAGAAATATATCACTATGAGCGAACAAACCAATATGCTATTAATGACATATAGCAAATACTTTCCAGAAGAAAACATCATGATGCTCAAGCAGAAATTCGACCAGATGGACGAATCGAAGAAATCATTGATGTATTCTCTCCAGTTCAAAGACCCTGTCACAACACTCATCCTGTCATTGTTAGTCGGCGGCTTAGGCATTGACCGCTTCTACATTGGCGACACAGGACTCGGAATAGCCAAGTTGCTGACATGCGGCGGATGCGGCATCTGGACCATCGTCGATTATTTCCTGATTATGAAGAGAACCAAGGAAAAGAACTTTGAGAAATTGATGTCTCTCATCTAAACCTAATGGGCAAACGAGATACGATCATATTGTCGGCGCTTTACCTTTTGGGCATCGCATGGATGTTTATCTACATCCACTACAAGGTAAATATTCTCCTATGCCCCACCAAATGGGCATTGGGAATACCTTGTCCTGGATGCGGGATGACAAGGGCCTTGAGCCTTTTGCTCAAGGGCGACATGGTGGCTGCCGTCACCATGAATCCCAACATCGTGATAGCCTTAGTCGGCATTGTCTTAGCCCCTTTCCTGCTTTTCAGCCAATGGTTTACCAATAGGGATTATATGGGGAGAATCAACTCTTTACTAAATCGCAAGCAGTTTCTTATCCCCTTCTGCACATTCGAAATCATGATATGGGCATACAACATCATGCGCCATATCTAAATATTCATAGGGGCAGTAGGCCTTCGTGGAACAATCTCATCCTCCTCATCTGGAGCAGGAAATCAATCTTTCCATAATCCGTATCTTAAAATCACATTTCATGAGGGAATAATCTATACTTCCGTCACATTTCATGAGGGAATCTCATCATGTTTCCACACATTTTATGAGGGAACGCCCCACTTTTAACTAAATTTAAAGTACTTCTTACAAGGTGCTATCGCAATGCATCCTATCCCCCTTACCCCTGCATCCTAATGACTAATTCTTGTTTTAAATGACGAAGGTGAACCTGCAGAAAATCGAACTGTAATCGTAATCAGAACTCCCCGTCAATGCAATAACTGGAGAAGTGGGATGGCAAGAAATGAGAATACAGAAAAAGGAAAGGTAAAGAATAAACATCCAATGAAAAAAGTAACATCCGTGCTTAAAAATAAAAATAATATTTGGTGATTTCACATAAAAACTATAACTTTGCAACAATAATTTATTAGAAAGTGACTTTGTGATAATGAAAAAACTATTCCTTAGTGCTGCTTTTCTGGCAGCATCGCTCGCATCCCAGGCACAGCAAGCCCCATTGTGGATGCGCTACCCTGCCATCTCGCCTGATGGCAAGACCATCGTTTTCTCCTACAAGGGAGACATCTACAGCGTTCCTGCCACGGGCGGAGAAGCCAGACAGCTCACCACAAATGCTGCTCACGACTCCTACCCCATCTGGAGCCCTGACGGCAAGAAAATAGCCTTCGCTTCCAACCGCGAGGGAAGTTTCGACGTATATGTGATGTCTGCACACGGAGGCGCACCTACACGCATCACCACCAACAGTGAGCGCGAAATTCCTGTTGCCTTCAAGGACAACGACCACGTACTCTTCTCTGCCAACATCATGCCTACCGCTGAGAGCAACCTCTTTGCCAGCCGGGAATTCTCGCAGGTTTACGAGGTAAGCACACAGGGTGGAAGGCCGAAACTCTACTCCGTCATCCCGATGGAAGACATCAGCATCAACGCCAAAGGACAGGTGCTCTACCACGACTCCAAGGGATATGAAGACCAGTGGCGCAAACATCATACTTCGCCTATCACTCGCGACATCTGGATGCTCGACAACGGGAAATATCAGAAGATAACTGCCTTCAAGGGCGAAGACCGCACGCCTGTATGGGCTGCCGACGGTGAGAGCTTCTACTACCTGAGCGAGCAGGCAGGATCCTTCAACATCTATCATCGCAACATCGCTACCGGCAAGGACGTTCAGCTCACCCATGAGAAGAAGAATCCTATCCGATTCCTCACCTCTTCTGCCGACGGACTCCTCTGCTACGGCTACGACGGCGAAATCTACACCGTGAAGGAGGGAGCACAGCCACAGAAGGTGAACATCTCCATCACCGCCGACAATGATGAGCCAAGTCTCGTACGCCAGGTGCGCAGTTGGGGAGCCACAGAAATAGCCCTCTCACCAGATGCCAAGGAAGTGGCTTTCGTGATGCACGGCGATGTATATGTGACATCCACCGAATACAAGACCACCAAGCGCATCACCGACACACCGCAGCAGGAGCGCAACGTGAGTTTCTCGCCAGACGGCAGAAGTCTCGTCTATGCCTCTGAGCGCAACGGCGTATGGCAGATATATCAGGCTAAGATCAAGAACGAAAAGGAGAAGAACTTCACCTACTGCACGGATGTGGAGGAGGAGCAGCTCACCAAGACCAATATGACCTCGCAATATCCAGCCTACAGTCCGGACGGCAAGGAAGTGGCCTTCTATGAAGACCGTGCCACCCTGCGCATCATCAATCTGAAGACCAAGGATGTGCGCACCGTGCTCGACGGCAAGTACAACTACTCCTACTCCGATGGCGACATCTGGTTTGAGTGGAGTCCGGACAGCAAGTGGCTCCTCTGCAGCTACATAGGCAACGGCGGATGGAACAATACCGATATCGCACTGGTGAAAGCCGACGGCAAGGAGATGCACAACCTGACCAACAGTGGATATAGCGACGGCAACGGCAAGTGGGTGCTCGGCGGAAAGGCGATGCTTTTCGAAAGCGACCGTGCCGGTTATCGCAGTCATGGTTCTTGGGGCGCAGAAAGCGATGCTTATCTCATGTTCTTCGACCTCGATGCCTATGACCGCTTCCGCATGAGCAAGGAGGAACTCGAACTCGCTGAGGCCAACAAGGACGAGAAGGAGAAGAAGGCCGACGAGAAGGAGGAGAAGAAGAAGGAAGACAAGAAAAAGAAAGAGGAGAAGACTGGCAAGATAGAGGTGGACAAGGTGAAACCGCTCGAACTGGACATCGACAACTGCCGCGACCGCATCGTACGACTCACCGTCAACTCATCCCACATGGGTGATGCCATCCTCGATACCAAGGGCGAGAAGATCTACTATCAGGCTTCTTTCGAAGGCGACTACGACCTGTGGTGCCACGACCTGAAGGAGAACAAGACCTCGCTGATGATGAAGGGCATCGGACAGGGCGGATTCGTAGCCGACAAGGATGTGAAGAACCTCTATCTCTGCAACGGCAGCAATATCAAGAAGGTGGAACTCGGTTCGAGATCTACCAAGAATATCGACTTTGAGGCTCCGTTCAACTACAAGCCAGCCGAGGAACGTCAGTATCTCTTCGACCACGTATGGAGACAGGTGGCAGACAAGTTCTACGACCCTAAGATGCAGGGCGTGGACTGGGAGTACTATCGCAAGGTGTATGAGAAGTACTTACCTTATATTAATAATAACTTCGACTTCGCTGAGATGTTGAGCGAGATGCTGGGCGAGCTGAATGCCAGCCATACCGGTTGCCGTTATTATGCCAGCGGAGCCACCCTCTCTACCGCAGCATTAGGCGTATTCCTCGACCCATCCTATGAGGGCGACGGACTGAAGATCAAGGAGATTATCAAGCGCGGTCCTTTTGCCGTGAAGAAGAACGAGGTGACTCCGGGCAGCATCATCGAGAAGATAGACGGCACCGACATCAAGGCAGGCGAAGACTACAATACGCTGCTCGACGGAAAGGCCGGCAAGAACATCCGCCTCACCATCAAGAACGCCAAGGGCAAGCGCTTCGACCTCACCATCAAGGCCATCTCGCAGGGTGCCCAGCAGGAGCTTCTCTACAAGCGATGGGTGGATAGAAACCGTGCCATCGTGGACAGTGTTTCGCACGGCAGAATAGCCTATGTGCACGTAAAGGCGATGAACAGCGAGAGTTTCCGCACCGTGTATAGTGAACTGTTGAGCGAGAAGAACCGCACCAAGGATGCCGTCATCGTGGATGAGCGTCACAATGGTGGCGGCTGGTTGCACGACGACCTCTGCACCCTGCTCAGCGGCAAGCAGTATCAGGAGTTTGTGCCTCATGGCAAGGTGGTGGGCAAGGATCCATTCAACAAGTGGACCAAGCCATCCTGCGTATTGATTTGCGAGGACGACTACAGCAACGGCCATGGTTTCCCATGGGTATATAAGGAGTTGGGCATCGGCAAGCTGATTGGTGCGCCAGTGGCTGGTACGATGACTGCCGTATGGTGGGAGACCTTGATGGACCGCAGTCTGGTATTCGGTATTCCTCAGGTAGGTTGCCGTGACATGCGTGGCACCTTCGGCGAGAACACCACTCTCCAGCCAGACATCGAGGTATATAATTCTCCAGAGGATTACATCACCGGCCATGATACCCAGCTCATCAGAGCCGTAGAGGAAATGATGAAGAAGTAAGGAAGAGGAATTATTCCGTTAAAACAAGGGGTAAAAATAGGAATTATTCTGTTAAAACAAGGGGTAAAAACAGGAATTATTCCGTTAAAACAAGGGGTAAAAACAGGAATTATTCCGAAGAATATAATTCAAAAGAGCGTGGTCGCCAATCGGGCAATCACGCTCTTTTATTTCATTATTAACATAAAACATTATAACATATGAAGACTCTCCCATCAAAGAGCCATCTCCTTGAAGAATCAAGAGGGAGAATATCCCCATGATATTGAGAGAGAAATCCTTATCTAATTTAGCAAACTTTCTTCTTACGCTCGCAAAAGCGCTCGCACTGCGCACAAATATCATATCCCAACATCGCCCCAAGGATGAAATCCTCCTCAGGCGAAAGCTGGCACAATGGTTTGGTGACAATCATACGGATAGCATCCAGACATTCCTTCTTACCAAAGAAGAGATTCAAACGGTCGTTACCAACCGGCTGAATGATATAATCAATGTTCTGACGCTCTAATCTTGTTATGGCAAAAGACTCATACTTCTTGTTGAAGGTGTAAAGCACCAGGCGGCGCACGCCCTTCTTATATTCATATATATGATTCATCAGAACCTTCAGATCTACTGGTGTTGCGATTTCCTGCTGCATACTATCCGATTTTATCAAGTTTTTTATCAGGAATCAGAGATTTCAATGATTTAAAAATCCACGAACCAAAATGACTCAGGATTCTATAGTCAGAGATTTCAATGATTCCTGAAAAATTATTATTTTTAAATACTAAAGCGCTGGTTTGATAGCCTCAATCCAGGCATCGATGCGCTCCTCGGTCTTATCATCCTCGTTCACATCATCGAGAGCGAGTCCCAGGAACTTGTCTCCCTCCACAGCCTCACTATCATCAAAGGTATATCCGTCTGTAGAAACACCAGGCAGCACAGTAGCACCAGCCTCCACAGCAGCATCATAGAGTTCCTTCATACCGCCGCAGAAAGTGTCAGAATATGACTCGCTGTCGCCACAACCGAAGAGAGCCACAGTCTTGCCAGCCAATCCTGCACTTTTGAGCGTCTTCACGCCGTCATACCAGTCATCCTGCATCTCGCCTGCACCCCATGTAGAAGTACCGAGAAGGAGATTCTCGTGACTTGCGATAGTAGCCTCATCGATATTAGCTACATCTACAGTTTCCACGCCCAACTTAGAGGCGATGGTTTCGGCTATCGACTGGCAAGAACCAGTGGAAGAGCCATAAATTACGATAGTTGTTTTCATTTGTCTTTATCTCTTTAGTTACATTTATTCATACCAGTTGCATTCATTTATCTCAATGCATCTATTTTTCGGCTGCAAAGATACATCCTTTTCTCTTTATCTGCAATACCTAAAAATGATGGTTTCGGGAAAATACCTAAATATGGGGATAGGAGAAAATGTTTAGGATGGTTTATCCTAAAACTTCCTGAATTTGAGGACTTTTAAGACAATTCATCCTAAAACTTTCTTAAATATTATACTTTTAGGATGATTGAGCCTAAAAAATAGTATTTTTGCAACTAAAATAAAAACATAAATACTTAATTCGATGAAAGATTTTGCAGCGATAGATTTCGAGACAGCCAACCAGCAACGTACAAGCGTCTGCTCGGTGGGTATCGTAATAGTGAGGGATGGTGAGATAGCAGACAGCTTCTACAGCCTCATCAAGCCCGAACCGGAATATTACTCTTATTGGAACACGCGGGTTCACGGGTTAACTCTTGAAGACACGATGAATGCGGATGTCTTCCCGAAAGTCTGGGCAGAAATAGCGCCCAAGATAGAAGGTCTGCCCCTGGTTGCCCACAATGCCTCCTTCGACGAAGGCTGCCTGAAGGCAGTATTCCAGACGTATCAGATGGAATACCCCGGCTATGAATTCCATTGCACCTGCCGTGCCTCCCAAAGAAAGCTGGGTTCTCTCCTCCCCAACCATCAGCTCCAGACCGTAGCCGCCTATTGCGGTTACGACCTCACCATGCACCACAACGCCTTGGCAGATGCCGAAGCCTGTGCCTGGATAGCAAGAGAGCTGCTATAATAAGGTGGCGCAAAAACTCAAAAGCATTGATAAACAACTAATTCTCTTGGGAGGTTGATGATTTTCAACCTCTCAAACCACAGTTTCATAGAACCTCCCTGATGGCGCTTCACATGACTGTTGATGATATAATAGTCAGCCTGATACTCATCCATCAAATCAGAAAAGGCAGCCTTGATACGGGAACACTTCTCATTTATCGCATTATCAAGAGGGTTCACCAGGCGGTTCACAGTCTCAATGATTTTATCCATATCTATTCTATTCCCTATCTTTTGATAAAGTTGAAGAAGTTCTTCCCGATAGTCTATCAGTTTTTTGAATTCAATACCTTCCGGGTGGTTCAGGAAGAGCAGATAGAGCGCCTTATGGATAGGACTGAGCTGCACTTCTTTATTACCAAACTCAGGCAACAGGAAGCGATAATCCGCCGTTATGACCAAAGGACTGAGGGTAGCCCTTGCTGCCTCAATACGAAGCTGTTCCAATACGGGCACACTGATAGCTTTCAGCAAAAGGTCAGTTCTTCCTTCTGCCAAAAGTTGGGAAGAAAGCTTTTTTATCATAGCAGCTTTCTCCTCTACGCCCATATTTCCTAATTCTTCTTGCATACTGGATGCAAAAATACAAAAAGAATAAGAAAAAACGTTTCTCTCCATCGAAAATTCTTCTTTTGCAAGCCTTGCGTTTCATTTATTATTGTATAATTACTCCTTTTTATATATCTTTGTGCTCAAAATTGAAATATAGATAAGATGACAGAAGAATGGACCCCTATAGATTTCGGACAGACAGAAGACACCACCAAGAACATCATCAAGGTGATAGGTGTGGGTGGTGGCGGATGCAATGCCGTTAAGAACATGTACTCAGAAGGTATTGTAAATGTGAGCTTTGCCGTTTGCAATACGGATAGCCAGTCGCTATCCAAATCGCCAGTGCCAGTAAAGATCATGCTCGGAAAGAGCGGTTTGGGAGCAGGTGCAAACCCTGAAGTTGGAAGAAGCGAAGCGCAGAACACCCAGGAAGACATCAAGCGACTGTTGGATGACGGAACCAAGATGGCATTCGTTACAGCCGGCATGGGTGGCGGTACCGGCACAGGAGCAGCCCCTGTCATCGCGGGCATCGCCAAAAGCATGGGCATCCTGACGGTGGGCATCATCACCATCCCATTTTATTTTGAAAAGCGTAAGAAAATCGTGAAGGCCCTGCAGGGTGTAGAAGAGATGCGCAAGAACGTAGATGCCCTGCTCATTGTCAACAACGAGCGACTTTGCGATGTATATGCCGATTCTGAAATTACCGTAAAGGATGCCTTCAAGCTGGCAGACAAGGTGCTGAGCGATGCCACCAAGAGCATCTCGGAGCTGATTACCGTAGAGGGAACCATCAATCTCGACTTCCGTGACATCGAGACCACCATCAAGAGCGGCGGCGGTGCCATCATGGCGATGGGCAGGGCGAGCGGAGAAGGCAGAGTTCAGAATGCCATCCTCAATGCCCTGGATTCCTCATTGCTCTACGGCAGCGACATCAGCAATGCCCAGCGCATCCTCTTCAACATCTATACCTCCAGCAAGCACCCTATCTTCGTTAGGGAAATGCGAGAGATAGATGCCTTCTTCGATGAATTGAATCCAGACATCAAAGTTATCTGGGGTCTTTCAGATGATGACAGTCTGGATGAGGATGCCAAAGTCACCATCCTGGCAACAGGTCTCAACAACGAGCTGGCAGATGAAATTCAGGACAATCCTGTCACAACCACCAAGGACGAAAATGATTACCAGAGAATTATCGACAAGCTTTATCATCCGATACGTGACGACTTCCAATCTCAAAAGAAGGCAGATCCCCCAGAAGAGGATATTCCTATAGAGCCATCAAACATAGAATCTACAGACATCCCTGATGATGAGCAGCCCCCACTCATCCCCGATACTCCTACAGTAGAATCTCCAGTCATAGAAGAAGAGCCACCAAAGCCTATCGTCCAGCAAGAGCCGCCAACCTTGGCGAAGAGGATAAGAGACAGACTGAAGAAAATAGCCAAAGATTTAGACATCATTATGGAAGATGAATAGCCTTGGCTGATGCAAAAAAATCCTGCTGGCAGTGAGGCCAGCAGGATTCTGCGTTATTGCTCTAAAGTAAACCATTCCGTTTTATTAAATTTAACAATTTTTTATCCGAGATAGATTCCATTTCTGATTTATCATAAATGGTCAATAGTTCTATACAACCTTCCTCTCCATTCATGATTGCCATAAAGGAAATAACTCTGGCACCACCACTTTTTCCTTTACCTTTAGAAGCAATACTCATTCTTATTTTTCTTAACCCTTTACCCAAATCTACCCCTTGAAGAGGATTAGATTGAAGAGAATGCAAAAAATCTTCGTAATCTTGCTTAATAGACTTATAGCGCTAACTTAATTTCTTCAATCTACGGGCAAACTCAGGTGCAACCTCTATCCTATAACTCATTAAGCAAATCCTCCGCAGGAATAAAATCCATTTTTCCTTCGCGATGAAGCTTCAATTCCGTAAAGGCCTGATTGATACTTGCAAGGGCTTCTTCCTTAGCCTTTGCATTCTCCACGTCTCTTTTAGCTTGCGCCAATTTTTTAAGATAACGTGCTGCTTTTTCCAAATAGCTCTCGTCATTAGAAAGTACGCCCAAGCTATTATAAATAATAGTCCTCTATCCCATTAGGATAGAAACGATCCACCTCTTGCTTGGACAGAAACTCCGTGCTCAGTCCAAAGGTATCTCCTACAGCTTGTCCCAAGATTGTGCCAAGGAATCTTTCTTTTATAATTTCATTTTCCATTTTTTATTGTTTATACATTCAACAAATCGTAAAGTCATCCATATCTGGCAATAGTGCTGTACCAATTACACAGCTCCACTTTTTTAACGACAACAGCTATTTCTCCAGCCATACACGCCATCGTGTCAGCATCACCACCAAAAGAGATGGCATTACGGATAGCAGAAGTATAACTATCTGCTTCAAAATATGAGATGATAGATTCAGGAACACTCGTCAGCCATTTTGCAACAGCCAAGGTCATAACCGTATCATCCGTAAAACGAGGCTCTTTGTATATATCGAAGTCCCCATGCTTTACCGGATGAAATTCATACGCAGCCCCGAAGCAATCGCCAGCGATTGCTCCAATGATACCTGTTGTAGGTACAATTTAACAAGTTATATGTCCCATGAATATATTCTACTAGATGGAAATATCTAATTATTAATATTACAATAAATGCATAGAATCCAGCCAAAGCATCATCAAGCATACAGCCCCAGCCACCATGAATATTCCGGTCTATCCATCTGCAACCAAGCGGCTTAGTTATATCTATCACTCTAAACAACACAAAACCTATTATTGCAAGGGATATTGAGACTCAACAAAGAACTAACAACCAATAAAATTGTAGCCACCATCAACCCTATCGGAGAAAGGACATAATAAAGACCTTTCCAAATGAGCAAAGCCAGGAAAGCACCTGCTGTACCAGGTGCTTTAGGTACAAAACCTGTGCCTAATCCTGTGGAAATAATTACATGAAGCCAAGGAGCTTCACCTAACTGTTTATTATTGTTATTACTCATATTATTTTCCAAACAATGCCTTCAGAACCATCTTACCAATTTTTCTTTCCAGTCCTGCCTTTGAGGTTGGAATACCAGTCTCACGAGCGAACTTTTGTTTTGCTTGCGTGATACCTAAAGCCCGATTTAAGGAGAATGACACTCCTGGTATTTTAAACTTAGACATATCTTTATATATTTTAGAAATTGATAAAAAAGAGTTGCGCCTTCTATCTTAAAGAATAACGCAACTCCTTCTATTTTATTTTAGATTTTCTTTAGCAAACTCCAAATTTCACGAATCCAAAGTACAAGTGAAGAACCAACGATGATGATTACCCAATCCTCAAACTTCAGACCAGTAACATTGAAGAAATTCTGCAAGCCCGGAATCTCTACCATAGCAATCTGACCAGCCAAAATGATAGTTGCAATAATCAACAAGCCCTTGCATCCCTTGAAATGAAGCGCACTCTTACCTGTCTCAAATGCTCTTGCACAGAAGAGATAGAAGAAGTGAGTCATCACGAAGATGGTGAAGAATAAGGTCAACTCGTAAGGAGTAAGACCATCAGATGCACCTAACTGAACGTTGAGTAAATCTGTTAACTGCGTAATATTCGAATGCTCAAAGACATAAAGTAATACAAGCAGCAACACAAAGAAGAATCCACCAACGCCCAAGATGTTCTGATACATCGCCTTATTCAGGATAAAGGCATTTCTATCTCTTGGCTTATCTTTCATCACGCTCTCTGATGGAGGCAAAGATGCCAATGCCATTGCAGCAAAAGTATCCATAATCAAGTTTACCCAAAGCATCTGAGTTACAGTAAGCGGACTTTCCTCGCCCATAAATGCGCCAAAAAGAACGATAAAGCAAGCTGCCACATTCACAGTCAACTGGAAGAGCAAGAAACGTTGGATATTCTGATAAAGTGAACGTCCCCACATCACCGCCTTACCAATACTACTAAATGAGTTATCGATAATGGTAATATCAGATGCCTCCTTTGCTACAGAAGTACCATCACCCATAGACAAACCAACATGAGCAGCCTTCAAAGCAGGGGCATCGTTGGTTCCGTCACCAGTAACAGCAACGACTTGGTTCTTCCTTTGCAAAGCCTCAACTAATCGTTTTTTATCCATAGGACGAGCACGAGAGATTATCTTCAAATCTAAGACTCTCTTATCCAACTCTTCGTCAGAAAGAGCAGCAAACTCTGGACCAGTAATAATATTCTTATCACCATCCTTTGCTGTCCACAGACCAATTTGGCGACCGATTTCCTTAGCTGTACCAGGAGTATCACCAGTAACAATCTTCACATTAATACCGGCATTCATACATTCTGCGACGGCTGCAGGAACATCCTGACGAACAGGGTCACTGATAGCCACAACACCCATAAAGGTCAAATTATCAGCCACAACCTTACCATCCTTGAATACGTCAGCCTTACTATCAATTATTTGATAAGCTAAGCCGAGGGTACGCATAGCTTGGTTCTGATATTCAACCAACTGATTCTCAATATCAGTTTTAGAAACATTGTTCTCGATATTCTTGCACAAACCACTTACAATTTCAGGAGCACCCTTGACATAGAGAATTGTCTTGCCTTCAAACAAGGAAGACTTAACAATTGTTGCCATATACTTACGCTCCGTAGAGAAAGGCAACTCCTCCAAAACCTCAGCAGACTCACGTAGATTCAGATAATCAACGCCAGCCTTCTTGAGCCAAAGAAGCAAAGCACCCTCCGTAGGATTACCCAAGACTTTTACAGCCTCTGCATCTGAATAATCCAAAGAAGCCGTAGAATTGACAGCGATACCTTCCTCTATCAACAGACTTTCCTTATCATTGCCCAACGTCTGAACAGAAAGACCATAGAAATTGGTATCATGCACTTGCATCTGATTTTGTGTTAAAGTACCAGTCTTATCGGTACAGATAACAGTCGTAGCACCCATCGTCTCACAAGCATGCATTTTACGAACTAAATTGTTGGTCTTCATCATTCGAGTCATACTATAAGCCAAGCTCAGAGTAACAGCCATTGGCAAACCTTCTGGTACAGCCACAACAACAAGAGTCACAGCAATCATCAAGGTATCCAACGTGTATGTAATCAACTTAGCAATTTGTTCACCTGGCATCAAAGTATCATGGAAATAGACTACCATACCCATCAATATCACGAAATAGCCAATGATTGATGGAACAACAGCCTTCCAACTCCAATCGTCAAACTTTTTAATAACCATCCAGAAGAATATAGCTGTAGGAATGGCCAAGGTCCAGACAACAGGATTCCAATTGAAGAACACCATCAGTTTGAGAACGATAATAAGCGCAGCGAAAATATAACTCAACTTGGTTATCAAGTCTGCCAATCCATCCAACTGTTCATTTAATGGTGTGCGAACACTATCATCTATCTGGGCAGCCTCAAAGACTTTACCATTTTCCGTTTTGTCGCCAACTGCCAAAACTTGGAAGATACCATGACCTTCCATCACCTTTGTTCCGCGCATCACATGGTTAGAAGGAAATGTTGCATCCTTATCAAACTCCTGTTCATGAATCGTCTTATGACAAATAGGCTCACCTGTCAAAGATGACTCATCAACATTCAAGGTAACTGCCTCTAAAAGTTCACCATCAGCAGGAATCTCCTCACCTGTATTTAACACGACAATATCACCAACAACTACATCTTTCTTCTTGACAGAAGTTGTGTTTCCATTTCGGATTACCTCTACCATTTCGTCGTCATTAACTTGGTTGAGAACCGAGAACTGCTTATCAGCCTTTAACTCAAAGACAAAGGCGATACCAGTGGCAAGCAAGATAGCCACAAAAATACCAACTGGCTCAAAGAATGTCTCTGCACCTTCATGCAATCCCCAAAACTCATAGCAAGAAATGCCGATAGACAACACTCCGGCTATCAGCAAAATGATAATCAGAGGGTCGCCAAACTTCTCTAGGAATTGTTTCCATAAAGGTTCTTTCTCTGGTGGTGTCAAGACATTGGCACCATGTTTACTACGGCTTTCGAGCACTTGGGCATCGGTCAAGCCTGTGTAATGATGTTTTTGTTCCATAATATAATTGTTTATTATTTGATTTTCTGTTTATGTGTTATACGCAACACTTTCTTCATATTGTCTATTTCTATCTTTCCCAATTTACTCAGAACACTTTGACCAAGAAGCAAAGGGGCTGCCTGATTGCGAACAACAGAAGCCTTGATATTATTCAGATGTAAAGAACCGAGTTTTACATCTTTCAAATTAATAATCGTACCTTCCGTTATGTTTCCATCAGCAGTCTGATAGTTCTGTTTCCCGATAATATCTGAAGAAGACAAGAAGTCATTCTTTGCCATAAATGTAGCCTCAACAGAAGAAATAGAAACATCAGCAGCACCAGTATCAAAGATGAAATGCAAAGGCAAGCCGTTGATTGTACACTTCACCTTGCAAACACCACCCTCCTTTGTAAATGGAATCTCTTCTACTTTCAATTCGTATGCAGAATCATCCCCATCTGCATCAGCGACTATCTCCTGCAGATGCTTCTCTTCATACTCTTTCATTAAGACCTTAAATTCTTCAGTATTGCGTATATTATTCAAATCTCGATCGCGCTTAATGTGAGCAAAACGTCTATAACCATCCTCCAAAGACTGGCGAAGATACGAAAGAGCTTTTTCTTTCTCTCCCATTACAGAGTAAAGACATGCAGCATCATAACAATTCCCCTTTTTATCTTTATCAAGCGCTGTATTCAATACCTCTATAGCCTTATCTTTCTGTCCCAAATAATAAAAAGCATAAAAAGAACATTCAGCATCTTCAGGTATAGAATCCAAACGAACAACTTGCTTGAAATCAGACTCAGCCTTAGCATTTTCACCTTTCAAACGATATAGAACACCCCTATTCAAATACGCATAAGCCTCATTTGGCTGCAAGGTAATAGCCATGGTATAATCTTCCAAGGCCCCTTCAATATCACCAGAATGATCCTTAAACCAACCTCTTTGATAATATCCAGCAGGCTCATCTGGGGTATTTGCTATATAATCACTCATGGTCTTTATTGCTTCCTGAGTACGTCCTGCATTATCTAGAATATTTGCCTTTTCATACAAATAATTAGCTTTTACAGAATCTAAAGCTATCGCTTGATTACAATACTCTAAAGCCTTATCATAATCACCCAATTTATTATAACATTGAGATATACGATTAACTGTTATGATATTGGATTCCTTCTCCAAAGCCTCTTTATAATATGCTATAGCCTTAGTATATCTTGCAGTTTTTTCAAAAGCTACACCTAAATAATAAGTCCAAGAATTATCATTTGCATCTTTAATATTTTGGACTTTTAATTTTGCTATAGTCTGCTCAAATGCAGAATCTGCCAATTCCTGCAATTCATAAAAAGCCTTATCATCATTATCAATATATAATGCAGTTATCACATCATCTATAGCCTCATTATATTTTTTCTGTCCCATGTAACTTTCTGCACGGAAAGAGTAAGCAGAAGAATAATTTTGGTCTAATTTTACGACATAATCAAACTGTTTGATGGCATCCCCATAACGTTTCTGGGCATTAGCATTTCTACCTATGCCCATATATCCCATCACATCCCCTTCCTTCAAGGAAATCATCTTTTGGTAATCCCTATCTGACAAATCATATTTCGCCAGCTCATAATAAAGTTGAGCTCTAGCTTCATAATAACGAGTATCATTAGGCATCGCATTGATTGCAAAACCACAATCCTTTAAAGCTTGAACCGTATCTTCTAGATTCAGATACACTTTTGCTCTGGTTGCATAAGCAAAAGCCCTAAACTCTTTATCCTTTACAGGAATCTTCTTGACTGCAACATTTGCCGCAGTCAAAGCTCGACCAAACTCTTCATTGCAGTTCCTCACCAAAGAAATCCATGTAAAAGCATAGCCATTGTCAGGATGTTCATTGATTTCTTTATTTAGATAATCAAGAGCTTCCTCAAAATTATTGTTAGTGATTGCCTCCACGCCACGAGTATAGTTGTAGCTATCAGGGCGTTTGATATTGTCCGCAAATATTGCAGAAGAACACAAGACTAATATTGACAAAATTAAATATCTCATAACAGTTTCATTTTATGAAATTATGAATTATAAGCGAACTCTCTAAGTTAAACTTTAGCATTTGCCTCTTCTTCTAATCTCAGTCTATCATACTCCTCTTTAAAGCTACGTTGAGCATCAAAGAAGCCAGTAAGCATTGCAACCATATAGTTTTCTATCTGAGGGATTTGAGGAATAAGCAAGCATTGTCGTTTGGTATGAACAGCAAACTTTTTACTCTTCTCGTCTATAGAATACATCAATGTAAAACCTTGTCTAACATTGATAGTATTTATAGCTTTACGTACACGGCTAACATCATCGAGGCTATCCAAGTCAACAGTTCCCCACCATGTATCCCAAATTGTTATCATGAGACCATCTTCCCAAGTTTCCACGCTAAAATTTTCTCCTTGATATGAGAAATGCATATTATACTCATTTTCATCATCAAACTGAACATCGCAGTTTAACTTACGCAAGACTTCAGCACAAAGGTCTCGTGTACTAAAATTTTGATTTTCTTCCATATTATTATTGTTTAAAGGTAAAACTTCTGTGCTCACAGGTCCACTTGGCGCATTCATAATACGATCCATTTCTTGATCTGCCTTTTGCTGCTTTGCCTTATAATAGGAAAAGCAGAACAACGCTATTACTATTAAAATAAATGCTATCATAAATGCAAAATTATCTAATTTAAAATGAAAGGCAATGCATATTAATATTACATAGCCCAATCTTTTTAGAAAATCACGACATGATTCATAATCCATATTTATATCACACTAAAACATTTCCGTTTCACTACTCAGTTCTGTATTAAAGTTACCATTACGCTGTGGTATTAGCTCATAGTTAAGACCTTGGTAATCCAAGGTAACGGCATTATCTTTCGAGAAGGACTCATTAGTAATAAAACCTCCTGTATAGCCACCAGCCATTTTCTTGTCTGGATTCCATCCTTTTCCTCCATAGAAGAACACTTGATAAGTTCCGTTTGGTACAGAGAATTGATAAGAGTCACCTCCCTGTATGTAAGCATTTCTTACAATTTTACCATTATGCTTAATGATAACTACAACATCGTTCTCATCACCTGCTGATGTCTTAACCTCGATAGTCGATTCATTACCAGATAATCTTATATTTTTATAAGGACTATCTCCAGTTTGCAAACAATTATCTATGTAAGGACTATCTTCCTCTACTTGTGAAGAAACTTCGTTCTCATACGTTGGAGTTTGCGAACTAACATCAGAGCCATAGGAAGATGAAGTACTCACAGACGGCATTGACTCTGCATAGTTTTTTTCTATTGTATTGCCTCCCCAAAAGCATAATGCAGCAAATATACCACATATTATAGTTATCAAACGCCCAATTCCACTTGCGGAACTTAATCCACAGAAAGCGACAAAAGCAAATATGACTCCAAAAATTCTCAAGAACCATATATAACCAGTTACTCCCCATAACAAGCCAATACCTACAACTAAAGCAGCAATAATTACCAAAACAACCAAAAATGGTATTAAGCAACTATTCCTCTTTTCTTTCTTATCTAAATTTATAGCCATATCTATATTACTTTGTCCGAGAACTATATTTTACTCAACACTACCGAAACTTTTTAATATCTCTTGGGCACATAAACCTTATTGCCACGGCTATTCACATAATACAGTCCTCCACGGCTACCAGTCTGAACAGTATATCCAGAGCCATAGTTATAAGACTGTGTAGAATAGTCTCTAGCACGACTTCCTATTGTACCTGTATATGGATTGTGATTACCATATGTAGAGTAGTTATCGTGATTGGTACTATTGCGTTGAGTACGAGTATAACCATTTACATAAGTTCCATTACTACGAGTATAGCCACTAACTGTTGTCGTATTAGTGTTCACACCATAAGAATACGTTGCATTTCTACGACTATTGTAGTTATAAGACTGACCAAAAGATACAGTTGATGTTGCAATCATTGCAACCAATGCTACTATAAACTTTTTCATAATTATTACTTTTAATTTGTTGTTACTTTATTTTTCTGATGCAAAGGTATCTACATTTTTGATATTTTGCTCATTTTCTAAAACGTTACACCTTATTATCATCATCAATGAATATATTGATTGCAAGATTAAATTTCAAATATATTAATTTGAATATTATTTTGCTTGCACTCTATTAAAAGCCATATTAAACTGAGCCATTTTTACTTTTTCAGCTCCTTTTATTGCCATTTCATAATCACATTCTTGGTCTCCCATTTTACTTGTGACAACGAAAAGCTCCAAACTCATCAACAACATAAAGAAAATGAGATAAAACGCTCCTGCGACCTTACGAGTCGTCACAATAGACACCATTGCCTCCAATTCCTCCAGAAATCCAACATTAGCCTGGCATTCCTTTCTCGTATCTTCCTCCTCTGTCAGTCTTTTCTTGTTCAAATCCATCTCTTGCAAAACAATTTGCTTTATCTTTTCATTATTAGCAGAGACTACTGATTGTTTAGGATTTGCGACCTGGTTGGTTGTCACAGATGGATTGTTTACCACCTTAATTTTTCCATTGACAACAAGTCTATCTTGGCTGTTGGTCACTGATTTTTGAACAATCCAAGGATGAGCATTAATGTCTGCTTGCAATTCCGAATTGACTTTATCCAAGGAATCCTTTTCCTTTTGAAATGCCAACAACTTGCTATCAATGTTACTTACTCTCTTCTGTGTAAGCGTTTGTGTTTGGTGTTCTATCGTGTCAGCCATCTGCTTGTCTATATCTTTTCCAAACATTGTCTGGTCAAAAATTGTCGAGCCAACAATTGCCATAATAACAGCTATTACAAACCTGAAAGCAACTAACTTTTTTGTTGGGTGCAAGGCCAAGAGAATTTGGCGTTCGATCATAATCACGATGGTAATGAATACCAATGAAACTAAAATGCATCCCCAAACAGGAAGTCCAATATACCTTTGAGCGAAGCAAAAGCCTGTAATACTCCATACAATCATCAAGATGAGCAAAGCAGAGGTATATTTGCTTAACTGTGTTTTACTTGCCTCAGAGCACTGAGCCAAAACACTTGAACTCCAACCTGTCAATTTGCAACCAAATTTAATCCACCAGTTCATAAGACATTCGTTTTTTAAATTCAACTATAACTATGCAATAGCTTGCTTAGATGCTATATTGTTCACATTCTGCATATGTGAAATCGGCGTACCTTTAGCACCACTCATCGCAATTGTTGCAATACCTCTCAAGAATCCACAATCATAGGATTGTAATGGAATGGAAGCCTCATTTGCATTATTACGAAAATCTAACTCAAGTTGACTCAACTCTTCTTTGTGAGCATTTATCAGCGACATGGTCTTTTCGATTTCAGCAACGGTGGTCAACAAACCAGCAGCATTGCAATTGTCAATACGAACCTGCAAGTCTTGCTTCATTACATCATAGTTGAGGTTGATTTCTCTGAACACCATGAGTATCTTATTACGAATGAGACTCATATTTAAATCACGGAAAGCCAAATCACTCTTGACCATAGCATCAGCAAAGCCCTTATCCTCATAATTCTTATGAAGATAACCATAGATAACATCTATAGGCCAACCTGTAGCATAAGAAACTGTCAACGGCTTATTAACATTCGAGTCTTCAGCCTTAACAGGTGCTACACTTTCAACCTCCTCTTTTGCTTCAGAAGGTTCTACTACTGGCAGTGAAACGGTAGCTGCGCTCTCGTTATCACTCTTCTTGTTGAGAAAATTAAAGAATCCCATAATCTTTATTTTTAATTGTTATTATTTTTATTTTCTGGTGCAAAGGTATTGCTTTTCTTTCAACAAGACAGAGATTCCCTAACGTTACACTCACTATATACTCTAAGGCTCTCACATTTGCTTGCAAGGTTATAAGCCATTCTTCATTGCCTCAATTTCGACTGATAATCAACGCTTTGCTTCAAATAGATCATCAAAAGCATCAAACCCAAGAACACCATAACAAGCGAAATAGCCCCTAAATCAGCAAAGGAGTCATATAACCCATGAACTATAGCAGGAATACTGATTGCAAGAACATATAATCCTCGTCTATACTTTGGATAGAGATGAGCAAACGACAAGAAATAACCTGCAATACCGCACCAACAAGCATGAAGGAACGGCAAACTTGTCAATCTTGCAATGTTCAGGAAGAACGAAACATCATACGTCTGCTCAGCATTTACAGTAATCTGATATTGAACTCCTTCAAAAACCCCAAAAGAGATTCCTGCCATCAAGCCATAAAACACCATCGTTTGAGGTATTAACGGTTCCTTTGCTTTCCTTAATATAATAAGGAGCGGTATCATCTTTCCTAATTCTTCCGTAAGTCCCACCCCGAAGACATAACCAAGTATGTTTAAAGGGAAAGCCACATCTGTAAAAGCATAGAAAGGATTGACTTTAGGTAAACCTAACAAATCCCATGCAACAAACACACAAAGTTGAGTCAAAAAGAATACATTCAAAGTTGTCTTCAACTTGACCTGATGAGTTTTGAAACAAGCATAGAAGAACAAGCCCCAAATTATTGAGAAGTACAATGAGACCTCATAAAAAATGAAAAATCCTCCTAATGGTATGGTCATGATAATCATTGGCAACAATCCCACTAAAGCCAAGATTAAGAATCGCTGATCTGAAAGGAATTGCTTGGAAAACAACTTGGCTTTCGGGAATATTAACTCCGAACCTATCGCAGACAACTGTGCTAATACATTTCCTTTGTTTTGGACATGACTCTTCAAGTTAGCTCGTTTCAAATAAAAGCCAACTGTCCGTTCAAAGCTATCACTATCAGCAATAGCCTTGTCTTGTTTTAGCACCTGTCCATTGTTCACATACAAGAGCAAAGTTTGCTCATCGTATGGTCCAAAGCGATGATTGTTGCGGATTACATAAATGACCATCTTATCCAAAGAGTTTATCCATTAACTTATTCCAACCCTATTTTATCAAACCAAACAACAAGATTCCACAAATAATTATGAGTGCCAAAAACACTTTAGTTGTCCAATCTTCATCTCCACCAATAAGCCCCCAAAAGATACCACCCAAAAACATAATATTAATTATTTACAAGTTGTACTACTATTAATCTACCTCCCTGACTCTTATCAAGCAATATCTGCCTACCATCTGTCAAAGGCACATATTCCCCAATACCAATAGGCTTTTTATCCGTCGCATCATACATATCTGGCAAACGGCGATTGATGAGGATCCATTGATTATTAAAGAAATGGAAGTCACCTACAGGTTTTTTATCCTCATCTGTCGTTTTCTCATTTGCAGAAACAAGACGATTAGAATGCCACTTATACAAAGTCTGCTTATCATACACCATCAATCTGTAATTCTCAGACATATACTTTCCGTGAGAAGGTGCATAATAGAAATTGAGAATAGGCAATTGCCCTTTATATTCTGTTCCACAGAAAGGACATCTTGGCTTGGTAGTATTGTCAAAGACATACCAATGCGCCTCACATTTCGGATTTTGACAAGGTTGAACCAGATCACAAGTTTTAACCAAAGCATCTTCCCATTCGGCAGCACTTGGACGAGCAGAAGGATTATGAAGTCCATCTATAAAAGCTCTATCAAATAACTTTTTCAAATACGGACCACAAATTGTATATGGTAGTTTTGTAGGGTCACCTTGTGGCAACTGGCTTTTATCTAAATCTTGAGGCTTGACACGATTTGTCTTATCAGTCGGATGTTCTATAAACAAAGCCTTTTCTCCCATCGACAACTCTTCATCTTTTGCAGGATCTATATCCCATACTTTGCCACCTCGCAGAGGATGACGATTTAGCAAGTACATATATATGAGCACAGCTAAAGCATGACGGTCTGTTGCGATACTCGGAAGTTTTTTATTAGGATCGCCAATCTTCAAGCCTTTGGTTTCCATAACCTCAGGTGCTATAAAATCAGGTGTACCTAAAACTCCTGCATCATATTTTCCAGGAACAACCAATTCGTCAGCATCAATAATACAAGAATTACCAGAAATAGGATCTACAAGCACATTTTTATACGATAAATCAGAATGAGCAAGACCGGCAGCATGCAACCTTCTGACAGCACGAGCTAGTTTTAAACACATGTGTAAATCAGAAAGCCAAGTACCCTTTTGGTCTGCTGGGACAAAACGATTTCTCAATTTTGCAGATGCAAACCATTTACCTTCTTTTTCCTTACCATCAAAGGGCCCACCTTTAAAGAAATACTTACTTGGATAAAAGGGTAAGACCACACCGATCTTTCCATTCCATTCAACAAGTCGATCTGGCATAATTAAATAGTCTTTCCAATATTTACCCTCTACAGTCTCAAATATTCGTTTATGGTAAGGGCCTACAATATTTTCCAAACGATTTTTATCACTTGGTGAAAGAGTCTTTCGATAAAAAGCGACAACGTATGTCTTGTCTATTGAAAAATAAACATCCTTGACACCACCTTGAGCTTTGATTTCATCATAAAACTCAACGGTTGTGCCATCAGATGCCTTTAATATTACTTTGTTTGCCATAATATACTTTTCTAATACAATATTGCAATCGTTCTATCATCATGGTTACCTGGTGACCAGAAGTCCAGCCAGTTAAGAAGTTGTTCTTTGGCTACTTCATTATCATCAGACAAATCCACCCCTTTTTCCATTAAATCATTCCAAAGTGCATCCCATTTATCAGGATTATTCAAGTTTGCGTCTGTTTCAAACTTTGGGTCACTTACGCCATCTGTCATCAAGAACAATGCAGTAAAGTCTGGAACTATATAAAAGCGAAGACGCTGGTATAAAGCTGTCGCATCCTTGAATATCTCTGGCATTGTCAAAAATCGAGTTTGACCAGCAAACTCTCCCTCATCAGGTACACCAAGTAATTTTATGGTATGCATCTCTTTGTCATAGAGACATATTGCACCATCGCCAACCCAAAAAGATGCAACAAACCAACCATAACTAAACTTCTTGCAAATCGTCAACAATAAAGTCGTAGCATATATCTTTGTTGGTTGATTTTGTGCAGCTGCCTCAGCATAAATTGCTTTTTGAGCACGAAAGGCTGCCGTACCAACAATCTTGTAGATATAATCCCCAACCATTTTACGAGCCTCGCTTTCGCTGTCTTCCTTAAACTGGTCATATGTATCTATCTCTTCTTCAAATTTCTTACTATCCAACAATTGCTCCTTGCAATAATCGACTGCCGTTTCACAAGCTATTCGAGAACCTTCACGAGAAAAGGGAGCAGAACCAGCTCCATCAGCAACAGCCATAATATACCATCCATTTTCAAGATGAGCCATTTTGAAATGGTCATCACGAGGTTTTGCTTCTTGGGCATGCGAACGGCCACGCTTGCTGGCAGCTACAATATCCTTTTGAGGAGCACCGTCATCCAGAGCCTCAACCTTCACATATTCACATTGTACATCTTCATTCTGATAACATGGTTCAGGCATATTTTCCCAATCCACAGGTAAATTCTTCCACAATTTACGTGGGTCTTGATTGATGACAAAAGGAATCTTACGTTCTAAGACAGGTCTATCTTCTGGCAAAAATATACCTTTATATTTATAGCATAGCGTCAGTTCAAATGTTGATTCTGCCGTTGTTGTACCACCATTACGCAATGGCTCCAAAGTTGGCAAACCACTAATTGTAAAACTATGTCCATCCTCTGCCACAGTTAGTGTCAAGCCATGCATTTCTTCTGATATGCCGCTTACTTCAACAAGCACCATATTTTCATCAGGAACGTTCACTGTCTGTGAATATTCCTTTCCTTCTTTAGCATTCGGTATCGAAAATGCTAAAGACTTTACTTTATTTTCTGCAACTAAAATATTGTCCATCAGATGTTCTTTATATTGATTCCACAATTTGTCTGAAAGGAACTTCAAGAAGTCTTCCACCTTCTCGTCGTTCTTCCCTTGACAAACTATATCTATTATCTTTTCTACATTCATAGCTTTATCCTCTTCCTCTTGTTATATCAGTTCCACCTGCAGCAATCTCACCCAAAGAGCCTTCCATGCCACACCAAGGGCAAGCTGTCGTATTTCCATCTGAACACATAATATTACCACATTCACAGACCACTACACCTAATTGTGCGCCACAACAAGGACAGGTTGGTACACCACGCAAAGCAGTAGTATTGATACTCTGGTTAGAATTTCCATCAGACAAGCTATTATATGTTTCTTCATCTATAGGATAAGCACCAACCAACTTAAACTCATTCTTCAATAAGCCAAGGTTTCCGTAATCCATGTCCTTGTACTCAGCCATTCGTTTTGCATATTTTACGAGATAAGTTTTCTTGGTATTGGAGCATTTGCCTACCAACACTACAAAATTCTCATCTATGATACAAGGCTTAGAAGTATCTACCTTTTCTAGATTTATACCAGATGTAGGTGCCAACTTTACTTCATCATCACCCATATCCGTCACTGAAACGCTTGTTGCCTTGATGGAAACAGTAACCCATTTGAAGAATGACTTGAACGAAATTTCATCAGTATTATTCAAACGAAGCACATTATCTGATATTTGTCCCAGCAACTGCGTATTCGCATTATCACCGATAGATATTGCTACAATATTAGCTGAATGACGATACTTCTGATTCCAACGAGTGAAAGCTGGAGTTGGATCATCTGTAGGAGTTCCATCTGTAAAGAGGAAAATGATTGGTTTCCAATCACCTTTTTTCTCCAAGGTTGTCTTCACTAACGACTTGTCCATATCATCCATCAAAAAGTTAAGAGCAGCACCTAAAGATGTACCTCCACCAATAGGAAACGTTGGAGGATAGAATTTATACAATTCCGTCAAAGGTGATACACTTTTTGCTTTACCAGCAAAAGCTATCACAGATATATATGCAGTTTCAAGAGCATACGGATCGGTACGCAATTCTTGAACTATCATTCTCATACCATCCTGCACTTGCTGGATTGGTTCTCCTACCATTGACTCTGATACGTCAACGAGGAAATATATAGGTAACCTTCTCATTGTTTTATCGTTATTAAATTGTTAATTCTATTATTTTTGGTGGATTTTCCAATACTTTTCTTTTGAGAGTATTGCCCATATTAAACATATCTTGCACTATTTCAACACTATCAAAACTATCCCAAGGATAAATATTTTTTGTTATTTTTTCATATGCTACCTTTTTAGCAAAATTACCATGTAAAACAATTATTTTTTTATATGCGATTTTACATTTACAAATTAAACTACTAAAGTTTCGCAAGTGAATAAATATCAATTTGCTTGTTTATAAATATACATA
>ERZ1035051.37-NODE-37-length-57838-cov-11.176038_pt1 | contig 57838 bp, 46 predicted proteins | sample MGYA00520586_ERZ1035051 | MGnify/ENA primary metagenome ERZ1035051 (study PRJEB33766, sample SAMN09781692) | gut metagenome | biome: gut microbiome | host: Homo sapiens | place: Madagascar | study: EMG produced TPA metagenomics assembly of the PRJNA485056 data set...
GCACATTGGCGGCATCCGTCCAGTTGAATGTGAACTTATAGCCACTATTCGGGTTGTTGGCGAAATAGCGGGTGTTCACGCCGTTGGATATGACGAACAGCTGGATGTAATCAAACAGTCCATGGAAAGAAGTCTTGTGGTAGCGTTGTATCTGGTTGTATGCCTGTTTCAACTCCACACCTCTGCGCTTCAGTTCAATCTGAACCAAAGGCAAACCGTTAATGAGTATCGTCACATCGTAACGACACTTCTTTCTTCCTTCAACTGTAATCTGGTTGGAAACTTGAAACTCGTTCTGACACCAGTGAGTGCGGTTCAAGAACTCCACCCATAGGCGTTCACCGCTTTCCAGTTCAAGAGGAAAGAGGTCACGAAGTTTCTTAGCCTTTTCAAAGCGAGTGCCACCTTCAAGATAAATAAGTATCTTTTCAAACTCAGACTCTGTAAATTCGGTACGACCCAATTCTTCCAACTTCTTCTTGTTGTGTTTCTCCAACTGTTTCTTGAAATTGGCAGACAGGTTCTTCTCCTCTTCAATGTGAACATACTCGTAGTTCATCTTTTGAAGAGTATCTATAAGTCCGTTTTCGAGGGCAGCTTCACTTTGTACTGGCATATCTTATCTTTTTTATCGTTACACTTATAAGAACATGGCTATTCATCCATTTGCAGGAAATGAACATCCAAGGCATTCTCTATTTTGCTTATGGCTTCAAGCGAAAGGTTTTCACGTCCTTTTAAGATTTTGGAAATGTATTGTTGTGTGCAGCTCATTTTCTCAGCCAACATCTTTTGAGTCATTCCAAGTTCCTTCATCCTTGCGGACATGGCATTGGCTATCATTTGCGAATGATTTAACCACGATTTTTCTTCTTGGCTCATTTGTGTTCCTGTATTTTGAACAGGAGATATTGTTTCCTTTATCATCTTAGACGTATTTCGCTTTGTTCCATTTACAATTATGGCTATTGCCATTTTGCCTACAAAGATAACTGATTTTAATGAGAAAGCACAACTACGAGGTTGTTTTATGCATAAATGAGGCGATTTTGTGCGGCTTAAGTGCCATTTGTAGCGAAATGGTCTTCATTATAAATCAATAGACTTACTAAATTTGTTGTTTATTGAGTTTCATAGAATATCACTGCGTAAACACCCCTAACTCAAACAGTTTGTTTACGCATTGTTTACGCAGCTATACGAAAAAAGCGGCTACGAAATTCGTAACCGCTTCATTTTCAGCGTGGACCAGCCTGGGCTTGAACCAGGGACCTCCAGATTATGAGTCTGAGAGATTGATGTTTTATGATTTTTTATATCTATAGATTTCATTGATACACAACGATTTATTACTTTTGCAATAGTTTATGATATGCCAAGAAATCCCATATCAAAACGACTCTGTTTTCCCATTGTTTTCCCGACAAACATCGGGATACAGGGCGTTTAGACGAGAAAAGAGGAAGTTTGTTTTCCCATTGTTTTCCGAGATTTGAGATAATTGGCAAGTTGAGACCTACAGACTATTGGCAAAATGGCAAAGAAACTGGACACTACTTACAAGAGCGCAAGGTACGGAAGTTGTACTTATGCCCTTATCCTTGACAAGCGTCACCCCAAGAAAGACCGGGAGACGTTTCCTGTCGCTATGCGCTATACTATAGACCGAAAATCATGGTATAGTTTTGTTGCTGGCGAATTTACGGAAGAAGATTTTGCGAGAGTATGCACGCTAAGTGCAAAGGCAGTGCGTTCAGAACTCTATGAAAAGAAGATGGAGTTTGATGCTATCTTTGATGCCCAAACCGAGATGATTGAGCGTTTGGGCAATAGTCTGTCGCTCGAACGCATCAAGGCTGTTGTTACTGGGGTAGATACCACGAAAGAAACGTCTTTCATTGGCGTGTGGGAGAAGAAGATTAATTTCTATCTTACAGACAATAATGGTGAGCGTTGTACCACCGCAGAATCATACGAGTATGCCTTGAAGTCCTTTCAGAAGATAATGTGGAACAGACCTATTGTAGGCTTTAAGGTTGACAAAGAAGACATAGAGTATTGGAACAACGGCATGATGCATGGCGTAAAAGACGAAACAGGAAACCTTGTCGGCAAGATTAGCAATACAACTCGCGGAATATACCTCCGTTCTTGTCGGGCTGTATGGAACGAGTGCGTCTCCTTGGGCTACCTCACCAATCAAGAATACCCATTCTCCAATATCCAGAAGAAGAAATTGGTGTCTATTCCTGTAGGGGAGTCGAGGAAGCATTGTTACCTTACAGTGGAGCAAATGACAGAATTGTATCGGGTATTTGTTGAAAAACGCTATCCCAACACTTGGAAGAGCGGATATGCTGAGAGAGCACACTATTCCTTGGGGTTGTTCCTTGCCCAATATCTGTGTAATGGTTTCAACCTTGCCGATGCAGGAGAGTTGACCTATTCTCAATATTATTTCGATACTGGCAGAAAAGCCTTCAAGTTCAAAAGAGTGAAGACCACAAACCGCACTGAGGGCGGCTCTGAGGTGATTATCCCGATCATAGAACCTCTTCAAAGGATTCTTGACGAGATTGCCGCTGAACCTGTACTCAATGGCTTTGTATTTCCAGAGATTCTGCAAGGTGCGACATTGAAAGCAGACAAGCGCAAGCGAATCTCACAAGAGAACTCCAACGTACAGGACAGAATCATCAAAATCTGTCAAGAGGTGCTTCATTGGGAAGTGCGCCCATCGGGAACGTGGTGCCGACATTCATACGGAACAAACCTTGCTCATGCACGTGTGGAACAGCGTTATATATCCGAAAGTATGGGACATTCCACCAATCATTCGATAACAGATAGGTATATCGCCCAATATCCTTTGGAGACTCAATTTGAATATAATAGCAAACTCCTTGACTTGGAGCCAAAGATAACGGAGGAGGACATCAACAATATGACGGAAGAACAGAAAACAGCAATGCTTCTGAAACTTTTGACGAAGAAATAATCACATTCAATATATAAAGTATAACATGGCAAACGAAATATCAACATACACTCACGAAGGGATGGAACTTCCTTTTGAGGATTGGAGCAAAACGCTCCACTCTTTCAATGACTTGGCATCCATCATTCAGTCCACCCATGATGCAGCCCAGTCTTCGGCTGTAAGGGCTATCAACCGTATGCAGACTATGCGCAATTGGCTCATTGGCTATTACATCGTGGAGTTTGAGCAGCACGGCAAGGATAGGGCTGAGTATGGAACACAACTGCTAAAAAAGTTGGAGGAACGAGTGAATAGAAAAGGACTCAATGTTACTCTGTTTCAGACTTCTCGAAACTTCTACGGCTTATACCCACAAATGGGAGGGTTGTTTGTTCCAAATGAAATTTATTCAACGTTGTCGAATAAATTGGGAACTGATAGTTCTTTTATAAGCGAACTTGCTGATAGTAAGACTAATGCAATTTGTGCGACAGCGTCGCATAAATTACAAACATCACCAGAAATGATTGTTTCACGCCTTTCTTTTTCTCATCTACGAGAGATTATGAGCGTGGATGACCCTCTTGCCCGTTACTTCTACGAGCAGGAGTGCATCAAGTGTACGTGGTCTGTTCGTGAGCTTCGCCGACAGATTAGTACCAACCTCTATTTCCGTGCAGGCATCAGTGCCAATCCAGAGAAAATGCTTTCATTGCCATCGGTGCAGGGGCATGACTCGGCAGCATTACAGATTCGTCAACCTTTCACTTTTGAGTTTCTCGGACTGAAAGCGCAGGAAACAGTGGATGAGCACAATTTGGAAGATGCGCTGATAAGTCATCTTCAAGAGTTTATCCTCGAATTAGGCAAAGGCTTCTGCTTTGAGGCTCGCCAAAAGAGAATCATTATTGATGACGAGTATTACTACCCCGACCTTGTATTCTATAATCGCATACTGCATTGCGGTGTTATCATTGAACTGAAGAACGAAGAGTTTTCGCATGAGAACCTCGGACAGCTCAATGCTTATGTGTCATATTACAAGGAGAATGAGATGCAGCCAGGGGATAACCCTCCTGTCGGCATATTGCTCTGCACACGAAAGGGAAAGAAGATGGTAGAATATGCTCTTGCTGGCATGGATAACCAACTTTTTGTTTCCACCTATATGCTCCAGTTGCCAGACAGAAAGACCTTGGAAGATTTCTTGTTGAAGCAGTTGGGTGAATGAAACGTGTTCTCAAATTGTCACCTAATAACAGGAATATAACAGATGGACATTAAAGAATTCAAAAAGAACGCCATGAGGGATGCGCTTGACAAAGTGCATTCTTGGAAGCAGGAACACCAAGATGATTACTCACGCTTCTCATTGGATATGATGAAGATGATGCGCAACGATTTCAGCCAACTTGAACGCATATTCAAGATGGCTGCGAAATATGTGCCTACTTCCGTGCTTATTGAGTGTCAGAAACTGCTTACTCCTAACACAGATACCATTCTGTCTGATGATGAAAAGACTGCCGTTGCAGTGCGCATTGTTGACGAAATGATGGAGTTCACTGGTTATCTGCGGTTGGGGCTATATTCCGAAGTTATTGGTGGGGATAAGGATGAAACAAATGAAGACCTATTCTTTATAAGGGAATTTTGTCTTGTTGACAAAGATATGAGTGAGGAAGATGCCGAACACCTTTATATTCCTAATGTCTCAGCCAAAGAGTTTTGGGATTCGTTGCCTTCCCTCGTGCAAATGGCTGTTTTCAATTTCAGCAAAGGGCATACAGCGGAAGAACTTGCAACAATATCAAAACGAATAATGCTGTCTGCCATTCATGCTCTCCCAGAAATGTTTTTCCGTCTCCGTGATGAAATCTTTGAGGAACGAAATACATTGCTGATGTGTACGCTCTATTATATCTGCTTTGACCATGGACTACCCAAGAGTACAACGGCATTGAGCAAAGTAAGTCTTAACGACAAACAAATTTCCATCGTGCGTGAAAGTGTCAAAACAATTATAGTAAATCTTGTGGAAACCAGCGTTACGCAAGGTCTTGACAAGAAAGCAGAATGGACAAAACAAAGTAAGGAAATAGAGGACATAGAATTTCGACAGACCATAAAGAATGCTCTTGCCAATACAAAAGGGAAGCATGGACGCAGAATCATTCAGCAAGAAGAGCTAAGCATCGACGACATCCTCATCGCAGAGGATAAGTCTGCATTGAAAGGAGCAATTCTATCTGCACTCAATGATATGGAGCATGAATATGAGACCGCTTACATCAAGGCAGCACTACTGCGTACCAACCACCTTGCCCCCAATGTGTCTTTCGCCACTTTCCTGCGTGCTGTAAATCATTTCTCTGGTCGAGAATACAAGTATGACCCAGCCCAAAGGGTTGATTCGTTCATCACAATCAATCATAAAGAGTTTGTTGTGTCAAGTAGCTCTAAGTGGCAACGTGCGAGAAGGATTGTTTCGGGGTTCGTTGAGATGTTTGAGAAAATAGAATAAGTGATATTTATTAAGTGTGATAATCTATCAGAATAATGCTATATATTCATTTTCTTTGTCAAACAAGCACTAAAACAGGGCGAATTTGATGCTTTCACAACCGATTTTCGTACCTTTGCAAAATAATAATGTATTTTGATATGGCAAACAAAGATATAAACCGTATTAAGGTAGTCCTTGTAGATAAAAAGAAGACTAACAAGTGGCTTGCCGAACAATTGGGTAAAGACCAAACGACAATATCTAAGTGGTGTACGAACACTTCACAACCAGATTTGGAAAATCTGGTAAAAATTGCAAAACTGCTTGGCGTAGAGCTTTCCGAACTCGTTCGGTTTGAACAAATTTAGGCAAATGAAATTGATAATAGAATAACAGAATGAAAAATAGACATACATTTATAGACCTGTTTTCTGGATGTGGAGGATTATCATTAGGGTTCGAAATGGCAGGTTTTACAGGCGTTCTTGCAATTGACAATTGGAAGGATGCACTGACAACCTATGCTTATAACAGAAAGGACGCAAGTACGCTTTGTGGAGACTTGGCAACGCTTAACCCATATAAAATAAAGGAAGACTACAACATTTCCAATGTTGATGTAATAATTGGCGGTCCTCCTTGCCAAGGTTTTTCTGTTGCGGGGAAAAGGATAATTGAAGATGAACGAAACAAACTATACAAGGCCTTTGTTGGTTTTGTAGATTGTTTCCGTCCTCATGCGTTCGTTATGGAAAACGTCCCTAACATTCTCAGTATAGGTAATGGCATGGTGAAGGATTCCATCATTAAGGATTTCGAAAGCCTTGGTTATAAGGTAAGAGTCCAGGTTGTCACTGCTTCGGATTACGGAGTACCCCAAAACAGGCGAAGGGCAGTCTTCGTTGGGTTGGCGGATGGAAGAGACTTCGTATTTCCAGAACCATACAAAATGGAAAAAGTAACATCCTTTGAAGCTCTGAGTGATTTGACAGAAGACTCTCTTGCAGATGGGACACCATATCCAACAGAACCCATCTGTGACTTTCAACGTTATGCTCGCAAAAACAGTTGTGGAGTTTATAATCATGAAATCACCATACACAATGAGAAAACAAAAGAAATCATAGCAATGGTTCCAGACGGAGGAAATTATAAAGACCTGCCCAAAGACTTACAGCAAACAAGAAAAGTGCATATTGCTTGGACACGATTGTGTAGCACGAAACCGAGCATAACCATAGACACGGGGCATCGTCATCACTTTCATTACAAATGGGACAGAATTCCAACAGTGAGAGAAAGTGCAAGAATACAGTCATTCCCTGATGATTTCATTTTCCAATGTAGTAAGACGAGTCAATATAAACAAGTGGGTAATGCCGTGCCACCTCTTATGGCAAAGGCTATTGCTCAACAATTATCAAACACGTTATGGCAAACAAAGAAATAACATACTATCAAGTGCCAGATAAATATTGGCATAGAATACATTTTGTAAGACCACGTTTCAAAAGCAACATAGAGAATGTTTTGCTCTATATGGCTAATGAGTGTTGTCGGATACCGAAATGTTCTTGTGAGGAATACAGCGTCAAGTTTTTCAATGCCATAAAAATGTTCCCTGGAAATATAGATATGGCAGATAAGACCTTGAACAATTGGCGCACAGAAATTCCTGCATTGTTTGCTTTTTATAAAGAGGATAAAGATGCTGGTGTTACAGAAACGTCAAGGATGTCCATCTTTCTTCATGAAAATCAAGACTTAACCCAATTCCTTAGGTTGTTTCTGTTCTCTTTTCAATTTCCTGGAGGACATATGAAACCTCAAGACTTGAAAGATATTATTTATCATGATATAAGGTTCAAACCTGCACGGACTATCATTCAAGTGCTTATGTCTGGCAACCAGTTGTTGGGAGAAAATGGTAGTGAAAAAGAAATGTCAATGTCAGCAGAAGAAGCTACATATTGTATCTTCAATGATATTCGTGTTACAAGTGGCAAGGTCACATCAAATCAAGTCGCTCAGACTATTATTGGCAATAGAAAGAAGAGAGTAAAGTATTATAATCCAAACGACTCCAAGACATTGTCACTTACTGGTAAAGCACGTTCTAAGGGCGACATGACACGTTATGCAGGGGACATTCTTGATTATATGGTGATTGCCAATTTGTTAGAGGAACACAATGGCTATTATTCAATGAAAGGCAACGAATTGGCCTCTCTTAATACTTTTGCCAATGACGTAACTTGGTTTAGTGGTTATGAGAAATTCTATGAGAAGAAGAGTATAGAAACAAAGGAGTTGTCAAAAGTCGAGCCATTATGGTTTGAGTATGTCAACAATTCCATGAAACCAGACTTGTTTAAGACCGACATTCGCTCTATTATTGGCCAAAGTGAGGAGATTGATGTAGTATTTGAAGACAGAATAAAAGATGTTGTGACTTCTGATGACAAAACAACCAAGGATATTGGTAATCTTGGTGAGGCTATTATTTGTGGTCATGAAAAGATGCGTCTTAAAATTAATGGTTATGATGAGTTTGTTAAGCTCGTTCAGATTGTTGATAGTCCGACTTATCATCCAGGGTTCGACATTGACAGCTTTGAAGCAGACGGCACAGAAAACCATAGGTATATTGAGGTAAAGACAACCATCAGCAAGAAGCGAATACAAATGTATGGCTTCCATATGTCGCCAAACGAATGGCGTGTCGCAAACACTATAAGAGAACATTATTGCGTATATAGACTTATGTTAAGTGAAAAAGAGAAAATACTTTTCATCCTTCGCAATCCTGTTGCATTATATAAAAGTGACAGAATTGAAGCGGATCCTCGCGATGGCATGGAAATATCATTCTCCACGGAACATTTTCAACCTACAAAAATACTGTCATGGAAAAGATAAAAGTCGCTTCGTTATTCTGTGGATGTGGTGGCATGGATTTAGGAGTCATAGGAGGCTTTTCTTATCTCGGGAAAGAGTATAAAGAAAATCCTTTCGAAATTGTCTATGCTGTAGACAACGATGAATACTGCACAAAAATATACAATGATAATTTTGTCCATAAATGTGTGGTAAAGGATGTCCGTGACATAAAGATTGCAGAGATGCCACAATTTGATATGCTTATTGGTGGCTTCCCATGTCAGTCTTTCTCTATCTCTGCACAAAATCCTCCAAGACTTGGATATAAAGATGAGCGAGGAATGCTTTTCTTTGAAATGGTAAAAATACTGAAAGAGCGTCAGCCACGGTTCTTTATAGCAGAGAATGTAAAAGGTATTCTTTCTGCAAATAAAGGCAAGGCATTTCCTATGATAATGAAAGAGTTTAGGGATGCAGGCTACACTGTTATACACAAATTGCTGAATGCTTCAGAATATGGTGTGCCTCAGAAAAGAGAACGTGTCATTATTATAGGTTTCCGAAACATGGAAGATTTTCAGAAATTTCATTACCCGATGAAGGTTAGAAGTTCTGAACAAAAAGTTCTTGGCGATGTAATCATGGCAGAGGCAGATAATGATGAAACATTGTTCTTCAGTGAGAAAGCTGTTGCAGGAATGTTGGCCGTTCGTGAAAAGATGAATAAAGGACGTGCCATGTCTTTGATAGAACCATGCAATACCATCAGCGCACATTTGGCAAAGGTAAGTCTCAATAGTACAGACCCTGTTTATATGGTCGGAGAAAGATACAGACGCTTTTCTTCAAGAGAGGCAGCTCGCATTCAATCTTTTCCAGATTCTTTTTGTTTCGACTCGGTATCGCAGGTTCGTCAATATAAGGCGATAGGTAACGCAGTACCGCCTGTATTGATGTGGCATGTTGTACACTCTTTGCAAAAAACTCTCGTTGTGCCACAAGTGGATTTCGCTGAGATAAAAGAGCAATATCCAACAAGCATAGTTGAAAATAAAATGGACAGCACTTGTCTTTTGGATATTGACAGGACAAAGAATGTTCTTGTAAGTTTGGTCAAGGCGGATAATATTGACCAATATCTTGATAGGTCTGCAAAGGTGTATTATACAGGAAAAAGGTTCCCTTCCACAGTAGCTCTTAACAAATTGTACTATTTCATGCCGTATATGAAAAGTAAGGGAATAAGAGACTTGTATTTTATTAAAATAGCTCGTGTCGGAACTCGCAAAGAGGGGCAGCCAGATGAAGACAAGAATGACTTTAGACTCGTATTTGAGATTGATTTTGTGGGACAAATGTTCGATGATTATAAGCCAATAAAACTCGATATTTGGAGAACATTCACAGATACTACAATCGGGAAAATATTAGCATAAGCAATAAATAAAAATATAAAATTCAATAAGGCAATCAAATTTAAATAGTAAATGTAATTTATATGAATTCTACATAAGAAAAATCAATGCTAAAAGACGCGATTGTTACAGAATGTGCTAATGCCATGTCCGAACTCCAACGGACATGGCAATTGTGGGAATCTAAAGATAATGAGGTTCCAGAATTTTTCAAAATTGCGCAATGTATTGTGCAAATGATATGCCTGAAGACTAATACCATCTTGAAAATGACAGAAGGCATTAGTCTTGTCAAAGGTACAAATCGTATAGTAGATTTCTCTTCGATTTTGCCTGTGATAAGAAGTGCCTACGAATTATGTTTTATGTTTCGTAATATCTTTATATCGACAGAAACGAAAGAAGAGTTGGATATTCTACTTTCTATATGGAAGATTAGAGGATTGTCTTGTCGTCAGAATTTTCGTGATATTCCTGTCGGTTTATTGGAAAAAGGACAAAAATAAAAAGAGGAAATTGACAAACTTAGAAATGATATTATTGGAGTAATCGCAAGATTGGATATAAGCGAAAAGGCAAGAAACGATATAAATGGTATTTTGAGGTATGAAGGCGACAACATAAAAGGTTTTGTTTTCGTAAAAGAAAACGGGAAAATAATAGAAATAAGAAATATACATTTTGTAGATGGTTTACAAATTCTTCCGCAATTTCAGAATACATTGGCTTTATATAAGTGGACATCAATGCATGCACATGCTTCATATCTTAGTGTATTGCAATTTGGGCAAGCGTATACATCAAAGAGGGTAGATAATGCTATAAAGACAATTTTGACAAGTGCATATCTGATTTGTAAAACGGTATTGTCTGATTATAAAACACTTATTCAAAGATACACCAATCTATAAAGTATGGATATTTTCACTCTGATATAAGGTGCTATCTTTTCATTCCACACCCATGTCTCGGCACATCCACAGCAATTCCCTCCAACTCCCTATCCACCTTGGACACTTCCTCTTTGGATAGAGCATAGATGCAGTCAATCGCCAGTCGGTTGGCTGCTATTTTTCTGTGTGCAAGGATGGTCTCTTCACCACCGATGGAGGAGCGGTTTGCACCGCTCGCCTCCAGATAGTCGTTTACAGCTTCACGCATGGCGAACTGTCTAATGCCAGTTTTTGCCCAGCTTATAAGGGCATCGGCAGTTGCTTGTCTTGATATATTCGCTGTCTGTCATATTTTTTATGTTTTGAAGTTTTCTAAAACAGTTTGATACATATCCAAATGGTAATCTCTACGAAGATGATTGTCCAACAGGCAAAAGCTAAGCCGAACATCCAAGCATAGGTGCGACCATTGAAGTAAGCACCTTCTTCAATGTTTCGGATGCGCTTTAGTTCTTTCTGTTGGTGAGTGAATAGGACATTTATCCGCTTTTCATATTCATCAAGGACTTGCTTAAAGGTTGCAATGGCGGTGTTGTTCCGCTCGTTCAACTGGGCAAGCCCTTCATCATTGATGCCAACTTTGAGGTTGCTTTGCTCTGCTTTGACAATGGCATTGCAGATACCACCAACGATATTCTCTGTACTCTCTTGGACAGCCATAAGAGCTACCTTCGTTGACTCCATCATCTGTTTGGCTTCTGAAAGTTCCACCATTACAGAAGAGAGGACTTCTTTGGCAGACGCAATTTCATCAAGAGTGGTGCGGATATCCTCCTTGCCTCTTTCAATAGTCTCGTCTTCCTGCATCTGATTGTACAGGGTTAGCACATCCTGTGCTGCATCTTTCTTGTTTCTTCCCATACTGATAAGTGTTTTAATGTTATCTCCTACGACTTCTCTTTATCGGTTTGCAGAGCCAATTGGCTTGCATTGCACAACGTCTTGCCCATTCACGGTCATCTTCGTCCTTGCCACGTCCCCAACCACTGCCAGAACTACCACCGCCACCACATGACTCCGACATGGAAGTGGCAGCATCAAGATAGTTCATGAAGAGCAGCATCGCCACATTGAGAACGTCATTATGGCTTGCAGAACCATTCTCGGGAACCTCAATGCTATTCTTCATCATATCATATGCAGTTCTCGGCATTACTATGTTGAAACGCTCGCCATCAACCTCGATAATCTTTCTGAACCTTGCAGGAATGGCAGACTGAGCCACATCATTTGAGCGTGACTGACCACTTGACATTGCCGTATTTCTGCTGTCCAAGGAACTTGGTCGTAATGGCGAGGCAGAAGGTCTTTGACCAACAGGGCTTGTCTGTGGGTGCAGCTTGCGGAAGGTGTTCTCGATTTTAGATGCCGTGAGGTTTCTGCCTACACCCAATTCCGATGCCTTGATGGTAGTTCTGCCAAACGTGAAGCGATAGCCATGTACCTTTGCTTGACCAGTCTTGTCACGGACTAACTCAATATCATATCCCTTATCCCTCAGTCGATTGGCATAGACATTCCAGTCAAAGACTGGCATGGAGCGTAGCACGTCCATACAAACATTGGTTATCTTCTCAATGCGTTCCTCACGAATATCCATTGCGTCTTTCCAACCATGATGCTGATTGACAGCCTTTGCAGCCATAACGGCACGTTCGCCTATAAACTTCACATCATTGAGATTGCCATTCATGTCAATGCGGTTCACCACCAAATGCAAGTGAGGAATACCACTCTTTGAGTCACGATGAAGGGCGGCAAAATACTGAGAGCTGGCAATATTGGTTGGCTTGACTGATGTTGCAGCCTTGCCTTTTCTCTTGCCAATGTGGTTCACCTTGGAGATGTTGTCTATCTCATGGATAAACTCGTCAAGGCATTTTTGCCAATCTTCCATTGTCCAGTTTCGTGCTTCTTCCTCAGATGGGGAAAGCTCAAAGCGGATGGATGTCAACTCAATGGGCTTCTTGGCGTATTTCTGTTTGAACAAGGACTGGTGCAGCACCATTTCATCCCACATACCCATAGGAGGCAGACCATCGCTAAGATGATTGGTCTTGACTATGTCTGCACGGTTATTCTTTGTTGCGTAATTGGTCATTGCCTGACCATGTTGAATTGCTGTTGCTTTTGCTATCATACCATATTGATGAAATTGTCTCTGATGTGGCTCCATTCCTCAATGAGGGAATTGATGCCTTGCATCCACCGCGCCATGAAGTCGGCTCTCTTGAATAGTTTCTTCCTTTCTTCCTGCGGCAAAGCATGAAGCGCATTGCGTATGCCTATCAGTTCCGCCCTTGCGCTAATCAAACCTTTCAATGCTTCCTGCTGTTCTGCGGTCATTGGCAGGGATGGTTTATGCCCAAGAGCAACATCGTGAAGATAGATACTCTTGCTTCTTCCCGACATTCGGGCGTACTTCAAAACTATGTTGAACTCGTCTTCTGTAAAACGAACATCAATATGTCGGCTCTTCGGAGGTCTCTTCCTTGAAGCTTTTTCTGAGTTGTTGTGTTTATCTTCTGTCATTGTAAATGCGTTTTTGAAAGTTTATACTCCGATATAAGAGGATTGGCAATGTGAGTCTGCGAACATTCAAGGATGCCAGTAGAAAGCGGCGAGCGAAGCGAAACCGTCTGACACTGGTACTTCTTGTTTAGACCTCCAGAAAAACTACGGCTAACAAAGGTACAGACTCTGGTGTGGCATATCTGTTAAGACTGGCCACTGACGAAAAGAAAGGGAAAAAGAAAATCATCCCTCACACCATCGAAAGGTGATGGTTCCTGCCATAGGCGAGCGCAATGCCTACTAAACGCCTGTCCCAAGTTGTCCCTCAGTAAAAGAATGAAATTCTTTATTTATCCTATACTCCATAATTTTCTTTTTTGGCAAGTATATTTGGGACAAAGGGACATGAAGTGAATGGATAAGGGACTATCAGAATGGTAAGTCCTGCTGGAAAACTTCTTCTTTTCCCTTTTGTTCTTGTTGAACGTCGTTCGTCCTCACCCAAGGATGCTTCGTCCTTCCCGTCTTGTCGCAATATGAAGGGTGCAACCCTTTGACCTTCTCTTGCTCGCTGCGTTCCCATCCGTCCATCAACGACATGAGTCGATTGATGTGCTGTGCGGTATACTTGGCGGGATTTCTACGTACAAGGTCGTTGGGAAGCTCTTCGATAATCTGTCTTGCGCAGACCATATTGAGTAGAACCTCAGGCTTGCTGTTGGGTGTCGCTTCGGTATATGCACCTTTCTGATAGGCTGCACGCATGGGAATGCTCCAAGTGTCGTAAGCCTTAGGCACAAGGCGTTCCAAGTAGAGTCTGATGTCATCAAGGATAGGGTCGTTGAGAATGCTTGAATGACACATCTGCACTTCATTTGCCTTTGCTTCCAATTCTGGGCTGAGATAGAGGTTCATGCTTTCTTTATAATAGGTGTAAGCCTCTGCCCATAGTTGATGCACCACAGACTGTAGAGCTGAGAGCCAATCTGAAACGTGACCATTGCCTTGAACTGGCACTATCCACCAACGGCGATTTCCATTGTCGCCTTGCAGGAAGTTGGTCTCGTTTGTGGTGGCTGCAAAGACATTGTGGCGCAAGTACTCTATAGGTTTGCGCCCATAGGCAGGACGCATACAGTCGCTACGACGGCTAAGGAAAGCCTTTGCCGCCTCTGCATCATTGGCCCGCTTCATACCGTTTAGCTCACTTATCTCGATAATCCAACCATTCGTGATAGTCTCAACCTTTTCCTTGTCACCACTTGCGAACGAAAAAGAGTCGTTGAACCATCTGTCTCCAATAACTTTGAAAAACGTGCTTTTGCCAATACCTTGTGGTCCTGGCAAAGTGAGCACATTGTCGAACTTGCAACCAGGCTCAAAGGCACGCGCAACAGCTGCCACAAACCACAACTTAGTCTGTTCTCTAATAAGTGGTGTGTCTTCCGCACCGAGGTAATCAATGATGGCAGTCTCAATGCGAGGTGTGCCATCCCATTTCTCTTTACAGATGTAGTCTTGCACTGGGTTGAAGTTGCGCTCGGAAGCCGTGGTCTTCAATATCTCAAACACCTTGTTCTGTGTGAGGCGTAAGTCATAGTTCTGCTCCAAATAGTCTTGAATCTTTCCTACGGATTCTTCATCCACCTTGTTCCCATTGACGTTGCGGAACAAAGGCGAAAAGGAAATGTCGTCTTGACAAAAGGTGTCAAAGCGAATCTGGCGAAGGTTCTCGTCATGCGTGAAGATCATTCTGAGATTGCTAATGGTCTTTGACACATTCCCTTTGCTGTCGGTGGCTAAGTTGTCTTTCCAATCTTCTTCCATACTACTTTCTCATAGAAGTAAAGCCGCCAGCCTTTTGGGCAAGTTCCAAAGCCAGTTCTACATCAACCACTATCTTACGAGCAACCTGAGTGATGGCAGGGGCTATCACACCGCTTTTCTTGATACGATTAGCCGTAGGAATGCTGCAACCGAATATCTTGGCTATTCCAGCAATACCATGCTCATAATGTCTCTCTGGCACCACCTCGGCAGCTGCCTTTGCCGTTCCTTTCTCTGCATTTTGGAGGAGTAGGACAAATTCTTCTCCCGACATCATGCAGACAGGCTTCTCTAACAATTGTTCTATTGTAACGAGTCTTGTCATACAATTCTTGCTTTGTGGTCCGACAGTTGTACTTCCTGACATTCCGATTAAACATCTGTTGTTGGCTCATGAACCATCTTTGAATTTCCGTGATTGAAAATCCGTGGGCAAAGGTAGTTCGTTTGGTATAAAGGAACATCATAGATACTATGCGCCAAAAATAGAGAGAGTTTTTTATGTATGGTTTCTTAGCAGATGTTAACGAAAGTGCATGGTTTTATGGAGAAAAAGATAGGAGAACTTCAAGGAAGGTAATGCCATAAAGCACATAAGCCGCAAAACCCTAAAAAGAGTCTTGTGGCTTTTGTTTCTCTATAAAATTATTGTTTTCCCAAGTTGTTTTGATATTCGGAGAAACCTTGTTTACATGCTTTACTTGGAATGATATGATGCCAAGTATATCGAAAAATCAAGGAGTTTTCAAAATCAATGTGTTTTCCCATTGTTTTCCGATAAAAAGAAAAAGCAGCTACGATTTTGTCGTAACTGCTTGATTTCTAATGTGGACCAGCCTGGGCTTGAACCAGGGACCTCCAGATTATGAGTCTGTTGCTCTAACCAACTGAGCTACAAGTCCGACTTAGACCTTGTGTGGAATAAGTTTGCGGATGCAAAGATACTACTTTTTAGGGGAAGCGCCAAATAAATTCCACTAAAATTTGCGTTTACAAATGTTTTCATTACTTTTGCACACGTCGTCCATCGGTTTACTTACCATAGTGTCAACACTTAACATTACGCACACCTTATATATGACAAATCTTTCGAGGATAACCGTGTCGGCGGGGAATTTGAAGCGAACCGTCCTGACTTTCCTCCTCCTGCTCACCGTCTCTTTCGCCATGGCGTCGGGCAGGAGTTACAGATTTCGTGTCATGTCGCGTGTGTTCCGCTATGCTTCCACTGTGGATACATCACGTCTGCGCTCCGTCGACACGCGTGCTTACCTCAAGTATGACATCCGCATCAACCGCCGAAATGCCATCCTGCTTGCCATCCCCACCATGTTTGCCGTTGCAAACGGGGGCGACCGTGAGTATATAGGCGAGACTTATGACCGCATCACCATCGGCAAGAACGGCGAGATTAAGGCGAAACGCCTGCTCGACCGGTCCACTGTTCCGCACCAGATGAACACCATGCCCACGCTCTTCAAGTATCTTACGCCTCGTCCTTACGAGGAGATGCTTATCGAAGGCAGGGTGCTTTCGCCGTTCCACTTCCGCAACCGCCGCTTCTATCGCTATCAGGTGACGCCGTTCTCCGTGAACGAGGCGCTTGTCAGCTTCCGTCCGCGTACCAACAATACGCAGATGGTGAGGGGATGGGCACGTGTAGACATCCATTCGGGACGCATCCTTGAGGGTGCCTTTGACGGCGAATACGACTTGATAAGGTTCCACATCGCCGTTACGATGGGCACGAAGGGCGCGTGGTCTGTACTGCCATCTGAGTGCAGCCTCAACTCGCGTTTCCTCTTTCTCGGCAACGACATAACGTCTGAATATACGCTTGCCATCGGACTTCCGAAGGTAATCGGCGACACCATCGTCAACCGTCGCGATACGGCGCTCATAAATCGCGTACGCCCCATTCCTCTCACCAGCCATGAGGAATATCTCTATCACAAGTATTATGCTGCCCGAAACAAGGGCAACGACACGCTGCGCAGCGACGGCAAGGAGCAGAAGACTTTCTCACACCGCTTCTGGGGGGCTGTGGGACGCGGTCTGGTGGACAAGATGAAGCAGGATTTCGGATCTAAAGGGCAGGGATCAGTGCGTGTGGCGCCAATCCTCAATCCGCTCTACTTCAGCTACAGCTCGCGCCGAGGCTTCACATACAAGTTCGACATTCGTGGATCTTACTACTTTAACGACCATCAGGCGCTGCAGTTGCGCTTCAAGGCTGGCTATGCGTTCAAGGAGAAGCAGTTCTTCTTCAACCTTCCCTTCACCTTCTATCTCGACCGCAAGCACGACGCCTACATCCGAACCGAATGGGACAGCGGACGACGCATGACCAGTTCGGAGGTGGTGGACGCCATAAAGAAGGAGCGTGCCGACTCCATTGACTGGGACGCTCTCAACCTTACTTACTTCCGAAGCCATTATCTGAAGGTCTTCGCCCACTACGACCCCACTCCACAATGGGGACTTGAGACTGGCATCATCACCCGAAAGCGCCGCGCCATCTTCACGGACGGCTTCTCTCAGGCAGACAAGCCATCACACTATACGTCCGTGGCTCCGCTTCTGGAGCTGACCTATCGTCCTGTTGGATATAACGGTCCGATATTCACTCTCGACTATGAGCGGAGCTTTCGCGGTCTGATGGGATCGAACACCGCCTACGAGCGTATGGAGATTGACGGACAATACATTCATCGTCTGTCCGCTCTCAGCTCCCTGCAGATGCGTGCCGGAGCCGGATTCTACACCCACAAGGGTCCAGACAGCTACTTCCTTGACTATACCAACTTCCGCGAGAACAACGTGCCGGGAGGATGGAATGATGACTGGGCGTGCTCATTCGAGCTTCTCAACTCCAACTGGTATAACGCATCGGAGTATTACGTTCGTGCCAACATAGCCTATGAGTCGCCGTTGATGTTGCTGTCACGCCTACCTCTCTGCGGCCGACTCATTGAGAAGGAGCGCATCTACTTCAACGCCCTGGCCGTGCGCAACCTCAATCCTTACATCGAGTGGGGCTACGGATTTCGCACCCGTGCCATCTCGGTGGGTGCGTTCGTGTCTCAGCATAAGTGGGATTTCAAGGAGGCTACGATACGCGTGGGCATCGAGCTGTTCCGCCATTGGTAAGCTCCGCCAGTCCTTAAAAAGTCTTTATTCCTTTGCGGTTCATACGAAAAACATTACTTTTGCATACAAGTATGAACAACACTATCTCCACAAACATCCCCCCTACATCTGACGATCATGGCTATTGTGCCACCATCGGCTTCTTCGACGGCGTACATCGCGGCCATCAGTTTCTTATCAGCAAGCTTACTGAGATGGCGCATGCAAGCGGAAGGAAGTCGATGGTCATCACCTTTGACCGTCATCCTCGGCAAGTGGTCCAGACCGACTACGTGCCGCGCCTCATCACATCCCTCGACGAGAAGCTCCGTCTGCTTGCCGCTACGGACGCTGACCGTGTGGAGACGCTCCACTTCGACGCTGCTATGGCTGCCCTTCCGGCACGCCTTTTCATGCAGAACGTGCTGCACGACCGTCTCGGTGTGAGCCTGCTCATGACGGGATATGACAACCGTTTCGGGCATAACCGTTCGGAAGGTTTCGAGGAATACGTCCGGTTCGGACGCGAGATGGGCATGGAGGTGGTGCAGGCGCCGCCGTTGGACGTTAGCGGAATGCGTGTTTCGTCGTCGCTCGTGAGACGTCTTATTGCCGAGCAGGGCGACGTTGCCAACGCCAATCTCTGCCTTGGCCATCCCTTCGCCATCGAAGGATGCGTGGTGGAGGGCTTCCAGGAGGGCAGGAAGATAGGCTTCCCCACTGCCAACATCCAACCAGCCGAACCGTGCCAGCTCGTTCCACGCATGGGTCTTTACGCTGCCCGCGTCAGCATCGAAGGCGGCAAGTGGCATAAGGCGCTGCTCAACGTAGGCAACAATCCCACCTTCTGCCGCGACCACGTAAGCCTCGAAGCGCACATCCTCGGCTTCGATGCCGACATCTACGGCAAGACAATACGCGTGGAGACCGACCGTTGGATGCGCGAGGAAAGACGCTTCGACAGCGTGGACGACCTTCGCCGGCAACTCGAAAAAGACCGTGAAGCCATCATCAACATGTAAGAACGTATACGGATAACTCTATAAAAGAAGAATATGGAAATAAAAAATCAGAATAATATGAAGCAGAAACTATTATCGTCAGCCCTGTATCTTGTGGTGTTCGTCCTCATTCAGGCTGTCATTGGTGGCATCGTAGGATTTGCATGTCAGACAGCCAAGATAGGCGGAGCTGCCCTTGTATATATATCGCTCATTGCCAGCGCCGTCACCATAGCACTGTTCGCGTGGCGCAAGTGGTCGCCGTTCTCACGCGAATACGTCCAGCGCCGCCAGTGGTTCACGCTGTTCTGGGTGGTCTGCATAGCCATAGGCTGCATTGCCCCCACGTCCTTAGCCACAGAACTGCTCCATATTGACCTGCCCGAAAACTACAACGAGCTGTTCAAGAGCATGATGGGCCACGACCTTGGCTTCCTTGCCATAGGCATCCTCGCCCCCTTGGCGGAGGAGATGGTGTTTCGCGGAGCCATCCTGCGCACCCTTCTTTCAGCCTTCGGCAAGCAGCGCCGCTGGCTGGCTATAGGCATAACAGCCTTGCTCTTCGCCGTCATTCACGGCAATCTGGCGCAGGGCTTCGGCGCTTTCTTCCTCGGGCTGCTCATCGGATGGATGTATTACCGCACAGGCAGCATCGTGCCGGGCGTGGTGTTTCATTGGGTAAACAATTCCATTGCGGTTATCCTTTACCGCATAGCGCCACAATTCGCCGACATGACGCTTACAGAATATTTCCAGCATGACACCCTCCGCATCGGACTTTGCATGCTCTTCTCGCTGATGATATTCGGTGCTTCGCTCTATCAGTTGCGCATCCGACTCAACTGACAATCACTCACTAAAACCGCAAACCTATGAACAATGATATAAAATATCGCGACATAACCGTTGCCAGCTCCGTACGTCAGCATGAAGGCAGCCACGTCGGCGACGACATTCTCCTCTTTGACGACATCACAAGCGTGCTTATCGGCAAAGACCCGCGCCGCATGCAGAGTCTCTTCCTCGCCATGTGCGTGAAGGGCCATGCCAGCTATTTCGTCGATTCGGTGGCGCATACCGTAGGTCCCGGCGACATCTTCATCGTCAGCAAGGGCCGCGTGACGTATGACTATACCCTCTCGCCCGACTGCCAGGCCATCGGCATACTCATCGATTACGACTTCTTCAAGGACACCATAAAGAGCGTCCACGAACTGTCTGCGCTCTTCCTCTTCGCCCGCAACCATCCCGTCTTCCATCTTCCTGACGACAAGGCGGAGGAGATAACCGACATATTCTTCCGCATGAAGCGCAAGATAGATGCGGCGGACAATCATTTCCTACGTGAGATGGTGCAGTCGATGTTCCTGACATTGGTGTACGAGATGTGTGACGAAATATATAAGGTGCAGACCCATTCGCCCACACACAACACGCGTGCAGAGGAGATATTCACGACATTCCTTACGCTTGTGGAGAGCCACTTCCGTGATGAACGTCGTGTGGGATGGTATTCGGAGCAGCTCTGCATCTCACCGAAATACCTTTCAGAGACCGTCAAGGCGGTGTCGAAGCGCACGCCTAACGAATGGATCGACTCGTACGTCATCATGGAGCTGTGCATGCTTCTCCGTTCATCGCAGAGAAGCATAAAGGAGATAGCGCAGTCGCTCAACTTCTCCAATCAGTCGTTCCTCGGCAAGTACTTCAAGGAACACATGGGCGTGTCGCCGTCCGACTATCGCAACGGCGCATCACCTCGCCCCAGAGGCAAGGAACGCCTCGGCGACGGCGCATAGTTCGTCATACCATTCCTGGCCGAATCGTCTCACGAGCGGTCCTTCCAGGAATTTATATACCGGCAGTTTCAGCTCGTTGCCCTTACGCACGGCGTCACGACAGACATCCCATTGATTGTAGTTAAGGGCAACGATGCCGTCACGAAACTTCTTCTCACGTATGGGATAGAGTGCGCATGAGATGGGCTTGCAGAAGCCCGTCTTGCCTGCGCGGTAAGCCCTTTCCAGAGCGCAAAGGCAGCAGCCGTTCTCGTAGCAGGTGAACACGCAGTCCTTGCCGCCCACGATGCTCGTCACAAGGTCGCCGTCGCGGTCGGTGTAAGCCACGCCCTGCTTGTCCACCACGGCTTGCGCCGAAGCCGACATATCGTCCCAAACGGTGTCGAGCACCGCCTCAATGCCGCCTATCTCGTCCAGTGTGACGGGCGCTCCTGCGTCGCCTTCCACGCAGCAGATGCCCTTACATTTGTCGAGGTCGCAGCAGAAATTCTCGGTTATTATGTCCGAGGAAACCAGTATATTGGAGATTTCTAATATCATAATGTCATTCTTGTTTTTTTTACTTCTTCTTACTACCATTCTATCGGTGCTTCTCCCCATTGCTGCAGGTATGCGTTGCATTGCGAGAAGTGGTGATTGCCGAACCATCCTCCGCGGTTGGCGGAGAGCGGAGAGGGATGAACCGACTGTAGGATGAGGTGCTTCTTCGCGTCTATGAGCGACGCCTTGGAGCGTGCGTAGCCTCCCCAGAGTATGAACACTAAGTGCTCACGTCCTTCGGAAAGGGCGTGTATGGTGGCGTCTGTGAAAGCCTCCCAGCCGTGTCGCTGATGGCTTGCCGCCTGATGCGCCCGCACGGTCAGCGTGGCGTTGAGCAGCAGCACGCCCTGCTTAGCCCATCGCGTAAGGTCGCCTGAGGCGGGAATGGGCTTGCCGAGGTCAGCCTGTATCTCCTTGAAGATGTTCTGCAGCGACGGCGGCAGCGCCACTCCGTCCGCCACGGAGAAGCTCAGTCCGTGAGCCTGTCCCGGCTCATGATAAGGGTCCTGCCCTATTATCACCACCTTCACCTTATCGAACGGACAAAGGTTGTAGGCATTGAATATGAGGCTTCCCGGAGGATAGCAGGTCTGTGTGGCGTATTCGTGGCGCACGAAGGAGGTGAGTTGCTCGAAGTAAGGCTTGCCGAACTCCGCTCCGATGTGCTCCTTCCATGAAGGGTCTATCTTTACGTTCATTTGTGATATATGTATATGTGTTATTTATTACGGCGTCTGTAGGCAGAAGGTGTCAGTCCCGTAGCCGAGACGAAGTAGCGGCGGAAGCTGCTCAGCGAGTTAAATCCTGACTGCATCGTTATCTCTTCGAGCGTCAGTTCAGTATTGACGAGAAGCTGCTTCGCCTTGTCCACTCGCCATCCGTTCACATACTCGTAGAAGGATGTGTCGAGCTGTTGGTTCAGATAGTTGGATATGTATGTGCGGTTGGTGTGGAGCGCCTGTGCGAGGTCGTTGATGTTGAGTGTGGGATTGAGGAATATCTCGTCCTCCACGAACACCTTCTCCAGATGCTGCGCAAAGTGGTAGTCCGGACCTGCATTGTCCATCGCCTTCAACGTCAACGGGGGCGTGTCAGTAACGTCAGCCTTTGCCTTCTCCTTATTCGATGCATCAAGAATCTCGAGCATGTTCTCCTGACGGTAGATGAAGTAGCAGAGCGACGCAAAGATGCTGGAGCAGATGGTGTTATACGCTGCCGCACCGAGCGGCGACTGAGTCTTTGTGGCTACGAACCACGTCGCTGCGAGCACCAGAAAGAGCGCCAGAATGTACCACATCCAGCGGAGCGAGAGCCGATCGTCTGAAGAGAACGACTGGATGATGATGCTGTTGAATCGCTTCACGGCATAGGCTCCGTAGAGGATGATGAATATGGAGTGTGCAAGCGCCACCCACAGAATGGCTTCATACACGTTTCTGTCAGGCTGTACGATGTATGAGGAGATGGCAAGGACGTATGGTGCCACATTGCAGGCTGCTGCCACGAAGCGCATGTTGTAAGGATGGGTGAGGCGATAAAGCAGAAACAGCGCCAACGGCACGGCTGTGGTCTGCAGCATGTCGGTGACGGGTCGCTCCTGGCTGCCGAGGATATTGTCAATGAAGAAGACGTAAAACTCGAATACGCTTATCAGAAGCAGATAAAACATGAAGTAGAAGGCTGAACGCTGCAGCTTGTGCTTTCTGCCTTTTATGTACATTACGATGGTGCCAGACACCTGCAGCATGAAGAACAGTCCGCAAGAGAAGTCTCTGAGGCGCATCATTGTTTCGTGAGACATATATATATTATCGGGTATAAGTTTGTAGTGTGAGTATGAATGTGGTGCTGTATGACGGCACGGGGCGTTCGGCGAGCGAGAGGTCGCCGTCCTGCGCCATCATCATCTGGCGCGACAGCGGCAACCCTATGCCCGACCCGCTCTTCTTCGTCGTGAAGAACGGCACGAACACCTCGCGTGCCACCTCCGGCTTCATCGGACAGCCGTCGTTGCTGACGAGTATGTCGGTATGGTCATCCTGCTGTCTGAGGCGTATGTCCATGCGGTGCGCTCCAGCCTCCACAGCGTTTTTCGTCAGATTTGCCATCACCTGCCGCAGCATGTTCTCGTCTGCACGAATAGTGACGTCGTCCTCTATGTCGCAGCTGAACCTTAGATTGGCGTACATGGCGCTCATGCCGCCGAAGAACGGCTTGAGGCTTACGTCGGTAATGACAGCCTTCTGGAGTTGCGTTATCTTGCGATAACTGTCCACGAAGACGTTCAGCGAAGCGCAGGTGTCGTGTATGGCTCTGATGCCCTCTTCGAGGGGTGTGCCCTTGACGGCAGGGCTGCTCATGTAAGCCTGACTGATACATGTTATCGGCGTAGTGGCGTTCATAATCTCGTGCGTCAGAATGCGCGTCAGCTTCTGCCACGACTCCACCTCGTTCTTCGCCAGCAGCCGGCTCACCTCCAAGCCCGTGTCGTTAAGCGCCGACTGGAGGTCGCGCTCACCGGCGAGCAGTCCGTCCGTGGGAAGGCGGAATGAGAAGTCATGGTTGCGCAGCGCCTCACGCATCAGCTGGGCACGCAGCGAGAGCAGCCGTTGGTGGCGCCATTGCCAAAGAATCATTATGACGATGACGGCTGCGAGAGCTGCTATGATATAATATGGGGTCATTTATCTCTGGTTTTTATTTCTTCAGCTTCTTATAGAGCGTCTGCCTTGTTATTCCGAGCATTTCGGCAGTCCGGCTCATATTGCCGTGGCATTGATCCACAGCTCTCTGCACATGTTCCTGCTCCATCTGTTCGAGCGGAATGACCTCCCGGCTCTTGTCGATGGCTTCATGCAGCGCGGCGATGAGGCGGTCGTTGTCCCATGGCTTCGTGACGAAGTCGGCAGCCCCATACTTCAGTCCATTCACCGCCAGTTGCACGTCGGCGTAAGCCGTAATCAGGATAACGGGCGTATTGGGATGGAGCTTCTTGATGGTCCGCAGCCAGAACAGTCCGTCCTGCCCCGTATTGACGCCAAGCGAGAAGTTCATGTCCAGCAACACGGCGTCCACCGCCTCCTCTTTGGCAAGAGTGGCGACAAGCGTGTCGGGCGATGTCAGCGTGACAATGCGCTCAAACTCCGCAGCAAGGCAAATCTTAAGGGCCGTAAGGATGGCAGCATTGTCGTCTACGACTACGAGAGTGTTGTAAGTATGGGTCATATCTACAAATTTAACTAAATTTAGCCGCCCCTACAAATGATTTATTCGTTTTTTTGTTTGAGGAAGATTAAAATCTTAGTTGAGAGTTGAAAATGGAGAGTTGAGAGTTATGAGAACTCCCGCCCCACATTTCCGCCATAAGATACGTAACTGACGTTTTTTATTTGTATTTTTGCAATATCTATGACTGGCTGCACGTTGGTCAGGATATTAAAAAGAAAGACAATCACCCATAGTATTGCATATAACAATGAAATATCTGAACCGCCTTACGAATGTTATTATAGGCCCCATCAGTAACGAACCGGTATTCTGGAGCGTTATTGCGTTCGCATTATCCTTCTCACACATCTTAGGTATGCTGCCGGAAAGCATGACTGAAGTGTCGGTCTATGAAGTGCGAAACATTCTCATCATATTCTCAGGCTCGGCCTTTATCAGCTGGTGCCTTTCTGCCATCGTATGGCGTTTCGGCTTGAAGAATATCAAATGCCTGCTCTATGTCATCGCCTTCCTGCTGATGGCGACCGACCTGTTCCTGCTGTTTAATTTCGGCACCATACTGTCCTCATGGATTCTTCTGTTGGTGAAAGAAACCAACCCTACAGAGTCGTCAGAGTTTTTGAGCAGATCAATCTTTACTGGTGCCACCCTGAAATGCCTTGTCCTGACAGTCGGTCTTGGCGTTACCACTTACTGCATGGAAAGAAAACCGAAAGTCGTGCGCTTTAAGAGAGATTGGCAGAGGACAGTCTGTGCGCTTATTGCGCTGCCGCTACTGACGCTTGGCGCATACCTCGGCTTCTGGTCGGTAAGATTGGCAGGTCTGAACTCGCAGTTCGACATTGAGGAGTGGCGGGCACATCACGGCAGCTATGCGCTTGAAAACACCGTTACCAACCTTTTCTATTCCGTGAAATACCTTAATGTTTCAGGGCACGACAACGCGACTGCCATCCGCACCTGTGTGGATGCCGCACGCCAACCCGCCTCAAGCACTGAACAAGACAGCCTGAATGTGATATTGGTGATTGGCGAATCATACAACAAATATCATTCGCCGCTTTACGGCTATTACCTCAACACCACACCCGTGCTATGTTCTCAGCAGCAAAACGGCAATCTGTTTGTCTTTAAGGACGTCGTGGCCACATACAACATGACCACCTTCTCAATGAAAAACATGCTGAGCACCAACCGCATTTCGGACAATGAAGCGTGGCATGAGCGGCCTTACTTCCCCGTTATCTTCAAGAAAGCCGGCTTTAACGTGTCGATGTGGGACAATCAGCGACCTTCAGGTGCTGACGTCTCGTGTTTCGACTATGCCTTAGGGTCGTACCTCTACGCTGAAGACATCATGCCCATAGCCTATAACGAACACAACACCGACACATACGATTATGACGACGATATGCTTTCGGCATTTATGAAGGAGAGCCGATCGTACGAGAACCGCAGGTCGACAAGCAAGCATTCGTTATACATTTTTCATCTTATGGGGCAGCATTCGGATGCAGCGAAGCGCTTTCCGTCGTCTGACGACCTGAAGGTGTTCAAGGCTTCTGACATACGGCGTGCCGACTTGAGCGATTCGCAAAAACAGATTATTGCCGACTATGACAATGCCACATGCTATAACGACTATGTCATCGGCAGGATTATCAATATGTTCAAGGACTCGCCATCCGTAATAGTATATCTGTCTGACCACGGAGAAGAGGTGTATGACTATCGCCACTTTGTGGGAAGAACGCATGAGCGCAACAAGAAGAAGGAAGCTATAAAATACCAGTATGACATACCTATGATGATATGGTGTTCTGACAAATACATCCAGAATCATCCACAACACATGGAACGCATCCGTCAGGCTGTCGGCAAGCCCATGTCTTCAGACATACTGCCTCACACGCTCTTCCACTTGGCGTCCATAAAGACACCATTCTACAAGCCGGAGAATGATGTCCTTAGCAAGGAATATGTCGTAGGAAAGAGAATCTTACAAGGATATATAGTGGAGGAGGCATCCAGCCTTCGCAGCAGGCAATAGTGCCATTTATTTTTTTCTCTTGCTCACCAGGCAAGATTCACAGCCTTTATGGATTTTATGGTTGTCAACCCAATATCAGAATGTTCGGAATAACTCTTAACAAGACCAATAGCGAGGAGCGCCTGCTGCAGAAAGTGCAGAAGGGCGACACGTCAGCCGCGGAGTCGCTCTATCGGCAGCACGTGCGTTATCTATCTGCCCTGTGCTCGCGTTATCTCATCAATGACGAGGACATAAAGGACGTGCTGCAGGAGGCGTTCCTTAAGATATATGCCTCCATAGGACAATTCGAGTATAGAGGCAAGGGGTCGTTGAGAGGATGGATGGCGAGGATTACGCTTAACGAAACTCTGAAATTCCTGCGCGAAAACAGCCGACTGAGTTTCGTCGAAATGGACGAACGGCTGCTGGACGTGCCTGACTCCGACCTTGATACGGGAGACATTCCGACGGACGTATTGTTCGGTTTTGTGAGGGAACTGCCGGAAGGCTATCGCACGGTGTTCAATCTTTACGTCATAGACGACAAGAGCCATAAGGAGATAGCCGCTATGCTCGGCATCAAGGAGAACACTTCGGCGTCGCAGCTGTTTAAGGCGAAGGCGATGTTGGCGAGAAAGATAAAACAGTATAGAACCATCAATTCAGTATAATAACAATGAAAACAAATTGGCAAAAAGACATACACGACCGCTTGGGCAGCTACGAGAAGGACGCGCCCGAGGGACTCTGGGAAGGTATCAGCCGGAGAATGCCGAAGCTGAATGATGGTGGTATGCTGACGGACAAGCCTCAACGTACAGCCAAGTTCAGGATGTGGCGCGTGGCTGGTGTGGCTGTAGCAGCAAGCGTGGCGCTCGTCATAGGTTATAACTTCCTCGGCAATGATGTGCAGGACAATATAAACATACCGACAAACACAACTAATCATCATAATATGCTTGCTTCCAACAAGAAGCCCATTGGCAACGAGCCAACGGGCGTCTGCGCTGAGCAAGCTACGCATTCTGCGGACGATTTATTGTCGGATCAGCCTAAATTGGCTAATGCCTCTACAGAGCAACCGACATTGGCTTCTGCCTCAACGGAGACAGACGTTAACGAGATTGGCAGCAAGGAGGAGAACAGCAAGAAGGAGGAGAACAGCAAAAAGGAGAACGGACAGACGGAGGTGAAGCAGGAGAAGCGTGAGGACAACCGCATGCTTCGCAAGAATCAGGACGACGCTCTCTTGGCTTATAATGACGTGACGGAACGGAGTGGTTCTACTGACGCGCCGTCACGATGGAGCGTCAGCACGGGCGCAATGGGCGGTCTGGGCGCATCGGGCACCACTACCGCTTACGGCGACTACCTTGTGCTGTCATGCCCGGGGGGTGCGGATACGAAGGACTCGCCTATGCTGGACATGAGCAGCGTCAACCGCGACGTGGAAACAAAGACGGAGTATGAGCATCATCTGCCCATACGCATAGGGCTGAGCGTGGCTTACGCTCTGACTGACCGGCTGAGCATCAGCAGCGGACTGACCTATACGCGCCTCTCGTCGGACATCAAGGACGCCTCAAGGGAGAGCAAATACATTGGAGAACAACGCCTGCATTACGTCGGCATCCCCGTGAACGTAAGCTATAAGGTGGCGTCGTCGCGATGGATCAGTCTGTACGGCACGGCGGGAGTATTAGCGGAGAAATGCGTGTCGGGCACTACGGACGAGGGGTATGTAGAGAACAATACGATGAAATACACCAACACGCACGACATCAGCAGCAAGCCTCTGCAGATGTCAATAAACGCCGGAGTAGGCATACAGTTTGACTTCATTGACAATGTCGGCATCTACGCCGAGCCTGGCCTCAGCTATTACTTCGACGACGGTTCGGCGCTGCAGACCATATACAAGGAAAAGCCCCTGAACTTTAATCTTAACGTGGGAGTGAGGTTTAAGCTTGAGAAGCGGAAACCGTAAGACCAAGGATATCAGGATTACATATAAAATATTTGCATTTCTGATGCTCAATACTCCCAGTTGAGCGCACTAAAAAATCTTTGGTGCGAAATTCTTGAGTTTTGAGCGTGCAGCGATAGCTTACTGATGCACAACTAATTATACGATTAAAGAGAAACGTGTGCAATGAATAGCGGAGCTAAACTGGCACAATAGGGTTGCTAAAGAGCCACTTTACCACTCCAATACCGCCTCTATTGCCATACAAAAAAGCCTCTCTTGCCTTCCAACAGTGGCTGTATTGGAAGGCAAGAGAGGCTTTTCTTGTATATTATAGGGTCAATGTCGAAGCAAAATCCCACAAAAACAGCCAAACAAATCTCTAAAACCGATTTTTATTTTGTAACATGTTTTTACTCTTTGTGTGATATTTGCATAACGTCCGCCCTATGCTTCTTCTCCTTACCGTTAAAGCTCTTCACTTTCATGCCGAGCTGGTCAGGAAGGATGGCGTTGAGGAAGATGCCTACGAGGGCGGCGAGAGCCAAACCTGAGAATGAGACGGAGCCAATCTGTACGCCACCGTCCGTGCCGTACTGCACACCGATGGATACCACCATGATGAGAGCAGCCACGAAGACATTGCGCGATGAAGAGAAGTCGACGGAAGTCTCAACGAGGTTGCGCACACCAACTGCCGAAATCATACCGTAGAGGATAAGGCTCACACCGCCGATGGTGGCAGCCGGCATCAGACCGATAAGGCAAGCGAACTTCGGGCAGAAGCTAAGCAGTATGGCAAAGCAGGCGGCGAGGCGGATAACGGCAGGGTCGAACACCTTGGTGAGGTTGAGCACGCCCGTGTTCTCGCCGTACGTGGTGTTGGCAGGTGCACCGAAGAGAGAGGCGAGGAAGGTGGCAAGTCCATCGCCGCAGAGCGTGCGGTGGAGTCCCGGATCCTTTATGAAGTTCTTGCCCACGGTGCTCTGAATGGCACACATGTCGCCGATATGCTCCATGATGGTGGCGAAGGCGATGGGGAAGATGGCGATGATGGACGTAAGGATAAGGTCGAAGTTGGGATCCTTGAAGACGGAGATGGCTGTGCGGTCCATGTCGATGGGCAGACCTATCCATGCCGCTTCGTTCAGCTTCGTGAAGTCAACCTCGCCCATCGCTGCAGCCAAAGCGTACGAGCCGAGCACGCCGAGGAGTATGGGGACAATCTTTATGATGCCCTTGCCCCAGATAGACGTACTGATGACGATGGCGATGGCTGTAATGGCGAGCAGCCAGTTCTGCTGGCAGTTGCTGATGGCGGAGCCTGAGAGCGTCAGACCGATGGCGATGACCATCGGACCGGTCACCACTGGCGGGAAGAAGCGCATCACTTTCTCCGTGCCGAACATCTTGAGGAGGAACGCCATGACAAAGTAGAGCAGCGAGGCGGCTGCCACGCCGATGCAGGCATAATTGAGCGCCACTTCGTCGGTCAGTCCTTGCGCCACGCAAAGCTGCTTGACGGAAGCGTAGCCTCCGAGGAACGCAAAGCTGGAACCGAGGAAGGCTGGCACCTTCAGCTGCGAGACGAAATGGAAGATGAGCGTGCCTATACCTGCAAAGAGCAATGTGGCGCTGACGTCCAGTCCGGTGATTAGTGGAACGAGAATGGTGGCACCGAACATGGCGAACAGATGCTGGATGCCGAGTACTACAAATTTGGGCTTACCCAATTCACGGGCATCGTATATGCCCTGGTTGTCTGTGGTCATAATATTATGAGGTTTGTTTTTGATGGATATATATACAGTATATTTATATATCATAACGTTTTTGCACATTTTTTATTGCCTGTCAGCCATGTAAGTTTGTGAATTTCTATTTGTATGCAAGAAAAAATGCAGTACATGATAATTGAGATTTCTAACTATTAGTTACTTTTGCATTCAACAAAACACAAACCTAAATAATATGTTCGGAATTCTCAAGCTAAATAATGGATACGGGATGTTGCTGCGGGCGCTGTTGCTTGCGGTGGTGATGTCGTTTATGGCGGTCGGCGCGGCAGAGGCGCAGAAAAAGAAGCCGCGCAAGAAGCTGAAGCAGTTGCTTTGCATAGCGGACAGCCTCAGAAAGGAACTCAGGAAGTCGGCGGACCGCGGACAGATGCTGCAATGGGGCGACTCCATCTTCATGGCTGAACTGGACAAGAGCCGAATGAGCGAGAAGAAGAAGCTGAGGATTATGAAGCATTACTCGAAAATACAGCGACGACTGAGCTTCTACGACCGCAAGCTGTTCTGTGGCGACTCCATTCTCGCCGCTAAATACAAGAAAATAAAATTTGATACCAATTATATCTCACGACCCGACGCACGCTGGACCATCAAGTTCAGAGGCAATCTCTCGGGGGCTGACATGCAGACCACAACGGTGACGCAGGGCGTGGAGAACCGCACGCACGTGATGGCGGACTGCCGTGGTACGCTGAGTATGGCGGTGGCGTATCGCGGACTGGCAGCCGGCGTGGCTGTCAATCCTGCCAAGCTTGCCGGCAAGAGCAAGGACTTTGAGTTCAATCTCAACTCGTACAGCAACCGCTATGGCTTCGACGTGGTTTATCTCTCGTCGAAGACGCTGCACGGACATAAGGACAACGGCGTGGAACGCATAGACATCCCCAAAGGAAAGATATCGCAGAACGCCATAAACATCAACTTCTATTATGCCTTCAACTCGCGCAAGTTCTCCTTCCCTGCTGCCTTCAGCCAAAGCTACATACAGAAGCGCAGCGCCGGCAGCTGGATGATCGGTGCAAGCTTCGACGGGTCGAAGACCACCACCGAGGACCTCACCATCCGCCTCAACGAATGGGCTGTAGGCGCCGGCTATGCCTTTAACTTTGTGGCTTTCCGTAGTTTCCTGTTCCATCTCTCCGCCTTGCCCACAGTAACGGTGTATTCGCACGACTATACGAAGAGCACTACCGTAACTGACGACGGCGTGAAGCATACCGAACGCCACAACATGGAATATCATTTCCCTTCTGCCATCATCACCAGTCGAGCCGCCGCCGTATATTCCTGGCGAAACAAGTTCGTCGGAGCCACAGCCGTATACAACTACTCCGTGGCTGGTGATGAGGACCACCTCCAGCTAAAACGAAACAAATGGAGGGTTAGGATGTTCTTCGGATTCAGATTCTGATTTCGGCAGAACTTACCGGACGATGTATCAATCGAACATCGTTCCGGGATTCATTTCCGTCGGGCAGCGCCACACAACGCCGAGCTTTCTCAGCGCTTTCTGACGTTCATGCCAAAAACCGTGGCAGAAGCCCATGCCGCGCGGATGATTCTTCAGCTTCTCCTCAGCCATGCGGTCAGCCTCATCTATCACCTCTTCCCAACGTGCTGTCCATTCCACGGGGTCCTTCTTGAGGAAACGTCCAGGCTCCTCTATCTGGTCGAGCTGGTCGTTGTCGGCAAAGTAGATGTTGCGCTTATATAGGCTGATGTCTCTTTCCAGGTCTTCGGCATGCGAGAGTTCGTGATCGTTGAGTGCTTCTATACGTCGCACGATGGCAAGCTCAAGCTCGAGAAGGCGAAGCTTAAGGCGCGGATGATCCATAAGGCAATCCTCGAAGCGGCTTACAACTCTGTATGCGGAGTCAAGCATGTGGTCGAACTCTTCCAGCCATGCAGCATACTTGAGCAGCACTCTGCACAGCGAGGCTATCTCCCACTCGTCTTCCTGCTCACGCAGACTCGCCTCTGCCACAAGAACGCAACCGCAGCAGACGTCATAATAAAGGTCGAGAGCCTCTGCGGTCTTTTCGAGCGACTTGCTTTCGGCAAGGTCAAGAACACGACGGTATTCCTCCTTATAGGTTTTAAGATCATACGTATCTTCCATATATTTATCTTTTTCGTAGGGTTAGTAACATTGGGATGGGAAACATTAATAATAGAACATTGCGCTATCGGTCTGCTGCCATTCCTCCGGCTTCAGCTCGCCATCGGGCAGGAAGACGAAGTATGAGCCACAGTCATAGAAGCGGAGCGAGCATCGGTCGTCCTCATCTATCTGGAGCAGACACAGCTGTCCGGCGTGCTGCAAAGCCACCTCATCCTCATAAGGTTGGGTGAGCAGACGGTGTCCGTCGCCGGAAGACTCGTCAGTATACTCGAACTCCATCTCCTCCGCAGGCTGGAACACGCTCTCATAGGTTCCCTCCCAGCACATCTCGTAGGGCTGGAGATTGTCGGTGCGGCGCGTATAGAAGACGCACGGCTTGGTGTGATAGTCGAGCGGGCTGTCCATATCGCCGAGATAATGGTCGAGCGGCGCGAAGACATACAGCATTCCCTCGTGCGGCAAGAGTCCGTCGGGGTCGTGTGCAGCGAGGTCTTCGCAACGTATCTGACAGACAAAGGTGAGCGGTTCAGACGTGCCGTCGTCAAGCGTCACGTACGGAAAAGGCGTGTCCGCCGGCAGGTCAGGAGCGCCCCACCAATGGCTCTTGCCTATCAGCGGACGCTCTGTCTTGTGGGTATGAATAATGATTGGCATATCAGGTTTTTCTTTTTAATGGTTAGGAATAGGCATCGTAGCGTCCGTCATCGTCGGGCAGGTCGTCATCATCTATATGCACCCATGTGTCGTTTTCTGGAGCAGACCATCCGTCGAAGAAGTCTTCGCTGTCGAATAGCGGCTCGTAATAGCGGCTTATCTCGTCGGCATGTTCCTGCAGACGGCCTTGCGTGAAGGCAATGACGGCTTCGGCAAGCAGATACTTCGAGTCGAGACGCGCTCCCTTCAGGGCTATCTCGTCCGCCTCTTCCTGAGAGCGCTCCACCTTTCCGTGCTTTATCATGGCGAACATCTTCTCAAGGGCTGTAATGTCCAGCTTCTTTGCAGCCTTCTCATACCACGTCCAAGCCTTATACATATCAACTTCCTGGTCGTATTAGCCGTTATAATAGATGTCGCCAAGGATGACGGCAGCCGTGACCGCACCGTTTCTGTAAGCACTACGAAGCTTCAGGAAGAAGTCCTTAAGCGCGAAGAGACGCGTAAACATCGGCAGATTCTCATAGTCTGACATGCTTTCCAGCGCATATAGGAAGGCGCATTCGGCATTGCCCTGTCCGGCTCCCTTTGCCAGCCAACGCATATAAACGTCCTGATTCACCAACTCCGTATCGTCGCCGTAACCATAGGCAACTGCCACGTCGAGCCAAGCCCGTATGACACCGCCTTGCGCCGCCTCCTCAAAGAAAGGGAGTGCGGCTGTACGGTTCTGTAGCTGCTCCACGGCACAACCACGATAGTAAGTAAGCCAAGGATCGGAAGCCAAGCCTTGCTCTTCACGCTCGGCAATGGCTGCAAGCACGTCGTCGAGCGCCCGCTGCGGGTCTGCCTTCAAGCCACGCTGTCCGTAAATAAGGATTCGGTACATAATCCTGCGACCATAATCGCAGCCTGCTGCCACCGACTCTTCGAGAAGCTTGGAGGCACGCTCACGGTCAACCGGTCCTCCGATTCCCTTATAGCACAATTCGGACAGCTCGGCAGCGGCTTCCATCGAGCCTTGCTCATAGAGTCCTTCCAGAAGGGAACGAGCCTTACTGTAAGGATCTAAATAACTGTCTGCGCATACTATCAGCCATCTTGCATAAACGAAGGTGGCTTCTATATCTCCCCTTTCGTATATGGCCTTATGCAACCCTTCAATTTCCTTCTCTGATACGAAAAACAAGTCTTCGTACACCGTACTTATCTTCTTTCTCATGATATTCGTCTGTATAGATTTCCGTAGCGGTCCTTATATATCTTGTTGTTTCCTGCCGAACCACCTAATAAAATAGAGAGCAGGAACAGGGCACAAAGCAACTGGAAGATAACCTTGAGCACCACCATAACGAGAGAGACTGTCACCACAATACATCCGATGATGTAAACGATGACGAAGACGGTAAGGAGCGTTCCCTTCCACACGTTAGTCTCCCGGATGTTGAGCATCAGCGTCTTGCCGATGCCGTAAAGCAGGATGCCGATACTGAACAGAGCGATAACCCATTCCGCCCATACGGGTGTATGGCTGAAGACGAGCTCTGCAACGATTATCAAACCTATCATTATAGGCAGGAACAACACCATGCAGACGGCTGCCGGCTTGACGTGTATGGAGCGAGAACTGTCAGGTCCGTCATTAAGGAACAACACCCAGTCATACATTCCGATACTGACAACCTGAAAGCCAACAACGAAAACGAAAGGTATGAGACGGAGCACCACGCCGAAGAAGCCATATCGCTCCGAACTACACCACCAGAACGCGTCGCTACCCATCACCCAATAGCCCAACGCCTCAATGACGGCAACGGCAAACAGGCTGAACGGCATCACCACCTGCAATGCCTGAGCCATGGCAAGAGGCCAGAACCTGCAGCATATCAGCATGATGACTACTACGGCAAAAAGCCCAATAACAGTCCAGCAAGCCCACAGCGTACTGTAGAAACGTCCCACAGAAGAATGGACAAGGTGCTGCTTGAAGGTCATCGGATCAGAGAGATAATCCGCATTGGTGCGGCTCCATAGAAGCGAGTGGCGCGAGAGATAATAATACTTGCTGCCGTGTCTGAAGACTATGCTGCTCTTATATATAGAGCCGCAGGAATCGATTATCTCGCCATTGCGCAGATATATATGCGCATTCCCGCCTTTCGTTGTCCACGCCGTGTCGTTTCTGACCACCTCTTCACAACGTACGCTGTCTGACAAAGGCTGGTCAACAACAAACTGACGGGCATGTGTGCCCAACGGCAAAAGCGCTAACATGAACATCATCATGAGCGCACGGAGAAGTCTGTGTACTGTCTGGTTCATGATTATTCCTTCTTTATAACCTCAAGGCGGAAGCCTCCCTTCGACGGGTCGGGCTGTGACGGCTCGCTGGCTGCAGGCTGTGCCTCCTCGGTTGGCTTGTTTCTTACTGAATGCGATGCAGAACTTGTGTTGGTTGAGCTACTTGAACTGTACGAACCGTTGGAGTTGTCCGTCTTGCGGGTTCTCTGTGACTTGCGGTTCTTCTTGCTTTGCTTAGGTTGGGAAGTGCCGGCCTGAACCTTCACCTTCTCCTTGCTGCCAGCACGCAGGAGCGACATAGCCAATGACGTGGAGTCGGATGTCTGCACGGACCCTCCCATTCTGACTGCTTCCTGTGCGACAAGCAAGCGTATGACGCTACTGTCATTTGTCTGTGGATCAGAATTTCTCAGATAGACGTAACATCCCTCGGAAGCTATCTCGAGACTTCCTTTAAGATTCTCTTTCACCAGACCACCTGCCTTGCTTATCATGAGGCGTGCCTCAACAGAGTCGCCACAGACGGTATCTACAATTAAGGTTGTCGGCATTCCGCCTGTCTCTCCGTTCCATTCCGTTCTTAGCCACTTGGCATAATCGTACGGCTTGGGAGCCGTGGCATGCGACCATCCTGCTGCCATTGCCACGCAGATGCCTATGAGCAGCATAACGCCGACCGCATAACCTATCATGTCACGGCTGAAGTGTGTGCCATCATTGCCATCTCCTCCATGCCCGCTGTTACCCGTCGGTCTGAACGAATGATTCGTCGTGGGCTGAGGTCTGTTATTAGTGACTGGACGAGGCGAGCTTGTAGGCTGAGGTCTGTTATTAGTGACTGGACGAGGCGAGCTTGTGGGCTGAGGTCTGTTATTAGTGGCTGGACGGGGCGAGCTTGTAGGCTGAGGTCTGTTATTATTTCTTACCGGACCTCCACACTTGTTCTTCATGTATGCCACAAACTGTCGGAGTGTTGCCACATCCGTACCATAAAGCTCTCGCGACATACTTCTGAAGTTCTTGCTTGCCAGCACTATGTCACGGTTATTGTTATGTAGCTTGTCCGAATCGCTAAGCAGTTTGACCTGTCTCTCCACCCTATTCTTCAGGTCGTCACTAAAAGCAGCGTTGCGCCATAAATTATATAAGGTATTGAACGCGTTCTGTTCTTGGGGAGAAAGGTCGTCATAGCTTCCATGAAGGGAAGCGGCGCCCTCCTCCCACTTCGTGATGCGCATTTTAAAAATGTGTTCGTCCATTACTTAAACTTATTCGGTCTTTAATAATGTTGTTTTATTCGACGGTTGCCTTTCCTATCATGTTCTTTGATACAGCGAGTTCCTCCGCCGACTTAACGCCCTCAATCTTGAGTGTGAAGTCGAGAGCCTCATCAGCCACGTTGGCATGAACGCTGAGAATGCCCTCTTCGTCCACTGAGAACACAACGTCAATCTGCGTGCCCTTAGGCCATTCGCGTGTAATGGCCAGATAACGGTCCTCCAGCATCGTGCAGAAACGCTCCTCTACAGCCGACTCTGTCTCGGGATTGGTGAAGTCGCTCTCAAACACTTTATTGGTAATGGTCTTCTGACCGTCATACATCGTAAGGAACGATGCAGTAGCCTTTGTCGGCAACGAGGTGTTGGCAAAGATAAGGTTGCGCACCATCGCTGTGCCATCGTCTCCGGTATAATCAGTGCCGTAGGTCTTACTCGTCACATTCACGACGCGAGTCTGCGGACCCTTCATACGATCAGGAGGACATTCAATGGCTCCTGCAATATATTCCTCCACAGCATCTCTGTATGCCTTGTTGAGTGCATAGATGGCAGCACCCTTTGCCACACACTGGTCAGGGTCAGTAAGCTTGGCGTCGCATCCGAACTCGGCGTCAATGCGCTGCTTCACCTGCGGCATACGGCTCGAACCACCAACGAGGAGGAACTCCAGTTCGCTCTGATATCCCTTTGCCCTTGCTTCGTCAATCACCTTACGCGTAGCGTCGATGGTCTGCTCAAGGAATGGAGAGGTAAGTGCGTCAAACAGTTCACGTGTGATCTCGAAGCGAGCCGACTGTCCGTCGTACTGTATGTTGCACTTTACGGATGTCTTGGCAGAAAGCTGCTTCTTCTTAACCTCTGCCTCAAGGAGAAGCGTATACTTGAGCTCCTCGTCGTCCATAGTATATGAGCCGCCGGTCTGCTCATTAAACTGTGCGAGCATGTAGTTGGCAAGCTCCATATCCCAGTCAACACCGCCGAGGTGATGGTCGCCGCCCGTGGCAATAACCTTGATGGCACCGCCGTTCACATTGATGATGGTAACGTCGAATGTGCCGCCACCGAGGTCATATACGAGGACCGTCTTGCGCTCTGTGGTCTTCATGCCGTAAGAGATGGCTGCAGCAGTAGGCTCATTGATGATGCCGAGGACATTGAGTCCGGCTATCTCGCCTGCCTGCTTGGTCTGCATACGCTCCTTTGTTCCGAAATAAGCGGGACATGTTATCACTACGTCAGTGATGGGTTCGGGATTGTCGCCAAGGTCATTGGCGTCCTTCACAAGCTTCTTAAGGATAAGAGCCGAAATCTCTGCCGGGTCCATGTGGTACGGAAACTTGTTGGACGACTTGTCGAAATCAGCGTCCACACCCATCGAGCGCTTCACGAAGCTCACGCAGTTCTGCGGCTCGGTAGAGAGCATTCCCTTTGCCTCATTGCCGACTATGGCCTTTTCCTTATTCTCAAAGTATACCACAGAGGGAGTGGTGGTTCCGCCGTCAAAGTTGGTAAGCACAACTGCCTGGTCAAACTTGTCCACCTGTGCTATACAGCTATATGTTGTTCCGAGGTCGATGCCATAAACGGCACGTGATTTGTCTTCTGCCATAATAATAATGTTTTGTAAAGGTTTAAAAGATTATTGTTGTTTAATGATTTACTGTTTAAGGCGATACACCACGATACGGGCGGGGCGGATAATGCGTCCGCTGTCGTCGTCGCGGAATCCTTCCGCTATGCATTCTGACACGGTATTGGCTTTTTCATCCTCCGTGGTGTCAATCACACGGATGGCTTTGTGCTCCTTCGGCTTGTAAGGCGAGCCCGGTTCGGGAGCGAATGCCGTAAGCGAATACTCGTCTTCCAGCATATCCTTCACGTAGAGCATGCCGCCGTCCACGAGCTTCTTCATCGCCTCTGCGTCGAAAGCCTCATCAGACGGATTGAAGCGGGCACTGGTTTGCGCCATGCGTTCATATATGCTGATAATGTTAAGGGCGTATCCGCGCTTGATGTCGGTGATGAGTCCGGCACGCATCTTCTGCAGTTCGTCATGCAGGTCACGTATTAGTTTCTCCTGATAGACCGCTGTGTCTATCTTCTCAGCGAGACCATCAATCGAACCTTTCATCTCAGCCAAGGATTTCATTACGGCTTCGGTGTTGTCTGGCTTTTCTTCAGCAGCAGAAGCGTTGTCTGCTGGTTTCTCTTCAGCAACGGCATCTGCCGGCTTCTCTTCGGGAACGGAAGTTTGAGGGGACGGTTCGGGAGTGGCAGGTGTCGCAGGCTGAGCGTCGGCAGGATGCCCTGCAGCACGGAGCGACTGTACCTCCGCAAGCAGTTCTGCCACCTGCTTCTTTATAGCACTCACATCCTCTTTAAGGTTGGTGAGTTCGTCATTCGGACTGAATAATCCCATAATTACATAGGTTTTAGGTTTGACATTCATTGCATAACACGATTCGGAAAATGTCGCAAATCGGTGTTTACGATTGCAAAAATAGGACAAGATATATGAAAACCACGCGTCAAACGTACAATTTTACCGATTGACATGCAAATTTATATAGATTGACAGATAATTTACAGATTGAAACAACATCAAACAAAACAAGCCAAACGTCATACGAAAAGCACCTAATGATAGTAGAGCATAAAAAAAGAGTTGGGAGTTGATAGTTATGATATGTCAAACAACATAACTATCAACTCCCAACTCTCAAATATCATATATATATATCATTACTCCAGATACGTGTATCCGTAGAGTCCTGAGCGGTAATTGCTGAGGAATTCCTTTCCCTCTTCGAGCGAAATCTTTCCTGCCTTGACGCTCTTCGTCACCCAAATCTCGAGCTGGCGCACGAGCTTCTTGGGATTATACTGCACATAGTCGAGCACTTCCTCAACGGTCTCGCCGTCGAAAATCTGATCAATCTTGTATGTATTGTCCTTTACAGAGATGTGCACGGCGTTGGTGTCGCCGAAGAGATTGTGCATGTCGCCGAGGATTTCCTGATATGCTCCCACAAGGAATACGCCGAGGTAATAGTCCTCGTTCTTGCGGATGGGATGTACGGGAAGCACGTGCGACGCCTGACGGTTGGTAACAAAGTTGGCTATCTTACCGTCCGAATCGCAGGTGATGTCCTGCAGCGTGGCGTTGCGTGTGGGACGCTCGTCGAGGCGCTGGATGGGGACGATAGGGAACAGCTGGTCAATGGCCCATGCGTCCGGGAGCGACTGGAAGAGCGAGAAGTTGCAGAAATACTTGTCGGCAAGCAGCTTGTCCAGTCCGCGAAGCTCCTCGGGAGTATGCTTCAGCGACTTCGCCATGCTGTTTACCTCGCGGCAGACGCTCCAGTACATGCTCTCTATCTCGGCACGGGTACGGAGGTCTACGATGCCGTGTGAGAAGAGGTCGAGCGCTTCGTCGCGTATCTGCTCGGCGTCATGCCAGTCCTCCAGCATTGTGCGGGGATTGAGGTTGTCCCATATCTCGTAAAGGTCCTTCACCAGCTGGTGATCTGTCTCCGCCGGTTCAAAATCCTCGCGCATCTGCGGCAGCGTGGTGGTCTCGAGCACGTCGATGATAAGCACGGAGTGATGGGCTGACAACGAACGTCCGCTCTCGGTGATAAGGTTGGGATGAGGTATCTCATGCTTGTCGGCAGCCTCGACGAAAGTATATACGCAGTCGTTGACATACTCCTGGATGGAGTAGTTGACGGAGCTTTCCGAGCTTGACGAACGTGTGCCGTCATAGTCGACGCCAAGTCCGCCGCCACAGTCTACGAAATCGATGTTATAGCCCATCTTATGCAGCTGTACGTAGAAGTTGGCTGCTTCGCGCAACGCAGTCTGGATGCGACGAATCTTCGTAATCTGCGAACCGATGTGGAAGTGGATGAGACGTATGCAGTCGTGCAGTCCCTTATCGTCGAGAGTCTTCAGAGCCTGAAGCAGTTCTGACGCTCTAAGACCGAACTTCGATGCGTCGCCTCCGCTCTCCTGCCACTTGCCCGATCCTGAAGAAGCGAGCTTGATGCGGATGCCGATGTTGGGCTTGACGCCAAGCTTCTTGGCAGCAGCGGCGATAAGACCAATCTCGTTCATCTTCTCCACGACGAGGAAGATGCGTTTTCCCATCTTCTGTGCGAGCAGAGCCAGCTCGATGTAGCTCTGGTCCTTATATCCGTTGCAGACGATGATGGAGTCGCTCTGGCACTGTACGGCTATGACGGCGTGCAGCTCAGGCTTCGAACCGCACTCCAGTCCGAGGTTGAACTTGCGTCCGTGCGAGATGATCTCCTCCACGACGGGCTGCATCTGGTTCACCTTAATAGGATAGACGATGAAGTTCTCCCCCTTGTAGTTGTATTCCTCCGCCGCTTTCTTGAAGCATGATGATGTCTTCTCGATACGGTTGTCGAGGATGTCGGGGAATCTCAGCAGTACGGGAGGCGTGACGTCGCGCAACTGGAGTTCGTCCATCACGTCACGCAGGTCAATCTGGACGTTGTCCTTACACGGCGTCACATACATGTCGCCACGGTCATTGACACCGAAATAGGATGTTCCCCATCCGTTTATGTTGTAGAGTTCGCGGGAATCTTCAATGGTCCATTTCTTCATTTCTTTCTATTCTTGGTTTTAAGGGGTTGTTTCTTTAAACGGTTTGTATTTTGGTTCAGTATGTTATTGAACTTTTGCAAGTTCTGTATGTTATTTATCCAACAACGCACGCAGTTCCTTGACGGTATCGTTTATCTTTTCGAAGTTGTCGAGCAGGTCTACGTTGAAGGTGTATTGCGCTTTCTGATAGAACTGTTCGCGGTGTGCGAGCTGTTCCACGATGAACTTCTCCACCTCCTCCGGCGTCTTGTTGAGCAGCAGGGGGCGCACGGCGCGTCCCATCTTGAGGTGTTCGTGGAGCACTTCTGGCGAAGCCTTCAGATAAACCACCTGCGCCTGGGCGTTCATATAGTCGATGTTGTCATAGAAGCAGGGCGTTCCACCGCCGCACGACACCACCACATTCTCAAATTCCGCCACCTCATGCAGCATGTTATGCTCTATGCGTCTGAAGCCTTCCTCGCCCGCCTCGTCGAATATCTGCTTCACGGTGCGTCGCATCCGCGTCTCGATATACCAGTCGAGGTCGTAGAAGGGAAGTCCGAGAACCTTGGCAAGTGCCTTTCCTACGGTGGTCTTGCCGGCTCCCATATAACCTATAAGGATAATGCGTGTCATTATATTGTATATGCTTACTTCTTCTTAGCCGCTGCTCTCTTCTTGGGAGCCGGCGGGTTCTTGATGATTTCCATACATTCGTCGTATGTCAGTTCGGCTGCCTTCTGATGCAATTCGCGCGGAATGCGATAGTTCTTGCCGTCATAAGCGATGTATGGTCCGTAGCGTCCGTTGAGCACTTCCAGCTTGTCGTCCTCCTCGAAGGTCTTCAGATGGCGCTCTGCCTCAGCCTTGCGCTTCTCCTCTATCAGCTCAATGGCTCGCTCAAGCGTCACTGCCATCGGGTCTTCGGTCTTCGGGATGGACACGTACTTGCCGTCGTGCTGTACGTAAGGACCGAAGCGTCCTGCACCTACGCTGACCGTCTTGCCCTCAAACTCGCCGAGAGTGCGCGGGAAACGGAACAACTCGAGTGCCTCTTCCAGGGTGATGGTCTCCATGCTCTTGTCCGAAGGAAGCTGTGCGAAGCGCGGCTTCTCCTCGTCATCGGCTGCACCAATCTGCACCACGGGTCCGTAACGGCCTATCTTTACGAAGACGGGATGTCCGCTCTTCGGGTCTGTGCCGAGCTGACGTTCGCCTGCCTTGTGCTCCGTGCGGGCGTTCATCACCTTGTCTACGGTAGGCTCGAACTCCTGGTCGAAGTGGCGCATCATGTCTGTCCACTCTTCCTTGCCGTCGGCAATCTGGTCGAACTGCTGCTCCACCTTGGCGGTGAAGTTATAGTCCATGATGGTGGGGAAGTTCTCGATGAGGAAGTCGTTCACTACGATGCCGATGTCTGTCGGGAGAAGCTTGCCCTTCTCGTTGCCAGCCATCTCCACCTTGCGTGTCTGCGTAACCTTGAGTCCGCGGAGCGTGTCGATGACATAACCTCTCTCCTCGCCTTTCTTGTCGCCCTTCACCACGTACTCGCGCTGCTGAATGGTGGAAATGGTCGGGGCGTATGTTGACGGACGGCCGATGCCAAGCTCTTCGAGTTTGTGCACGAGGCTTGCCTCAGTGTAGCGTGACGGTCCCTGTGAATAACGCTCTGTGGACGTAATCTCGCGGCGTGTGAGCACATCGCCCTCCTTGATGACGGGCAGCATGTGTGAGAACTCGTCTGCTGAAGATTCGTCCTCGTCGTCTGACGACTCGCGGTAAACCTTGAGGAAACCGTCAAACTTCACCACTTCACCGTTGGCAATGAAGTGCTCCTCAATGCTTCCGGTGGGGCTGCCGGCGGGTTTGTCAGCCACGATGCTGATGGTGGTCTTCTCTATCTGAGCCTCAGCCATCTGGCTGGCAGCTGTGCGTTTCCATATAAGATCGTAGAGACGGCGCTCCTGTGCGGTTCCTTCCACGGTGGTGTTGCTCATGTATGTGGGTCGGATGGCCTCGTGTGCCTCCTGCGCTCCCTTAGAGTGGGTGTGGAAATTGCGCGGTGAGCTGTATTCCTCGCCGTAGAGCTTCACAATCTCTTCCTTGGCTGCACCGATGCAGAGCTGCGAGAGATTGACGCTGTCGGTACGCATGTATGTGATAAGACCGTTCTCATAGAGGCGCTGCGCCACCATCATGGTCTGCGAAACGGAGAATCCGAGCTTGCGAGCTGCCTCCTGCTGGAGTGTGGATGTGGTGAACGGCGCTGCGGGATAACGCTTCAGCGGCTTCTTCGTAACGGTCTCCACGCGGAACGTGGCGTCCTTACACTTGTCGAGGAAAGCCATCGCTTCGTCGTGTGTGGTGAAGCGCTTGTCCAGCTCTGCCTTCACTTCCTGCTGCGATCCGTCCGCATTGGTGATGGCGAAGATGGCGTTAATGCGATAGTAAGGCTCGGTATGGAACTGCTGTATCTCGCGCTCACGCTCTACGATAAGGCGCACGGCTACCGACTGTACGCGTCCAGCCGAGAGTGCCGGCTTCACCTTTCGCCAGAGTACGGGCGAAAGCTTGAAGCCCACGATGCGGTCAAGCACGCGGCGGGCCTGCTGTGCGTTCACGAGGTTCATGTCCAGATGGCGCGGGTTTTCTATTGCCGCGAGAATGGCAGGCTTCGTGATCTCATGGAAGACAATGCGGTTGGTGGACGCCTCGTCCAGTCCGAGCACTTCGCAAAGATGCCATGAGATGGCCTCTCCCTCGCGGTCCTCATCGGATGCGAGCCAAACCTTAGTGGCTTTCTTGGCGTTTTCTCTCAACTGCTTTACGAGCGCTTCCTTGTCCTTTGGTATTACGTAAGCGGGCTGGAGTGTATCTTTATCTATGCTCAGTTCCTTCTTCTTAAGGTCTCTGATATGTCCATACGAGGACATGACTTTATAGTCGGAGCCAAGGAATTTCTCAATGGTCTTTGCCTTTGCAGGGCTCTCGACAATAACTAAGTTGTCTTGCATGTTGTTGATTTCGTTTTATAATTTCGGCGCAAAAGTAAGCTTTTTTTTTCTTATACCTTATTATATAGAGAAATTTTATAAAATTTTAGAAATAAAGCTTTTTAAGAATAAAGCCGAATTGCTGTTTGGTGTGATATAAGCGTAAAACGAAAACTGGCCGTCGGGCTATTTTAGCTCTGACGACCAGCGATTCTTAGTATGTTATGAAAAATTTGAGAGAACCTGAAACTTCACAGTCTCAAGTTTGGGTTTATGAACTTGCGTCTTCCCCGACATCCTTTGTCCGGGACGTCGGTTCCTATCGGAGAGAAGCCGTCATGTCCAAATGTTGTTTTAACTAAACATGATTTTTATTGAGAAAGCATAGAAATTTTTGTCTTGTCTTACTTCATCAGCACGGCACCGTTCTCGATGAGGGGCTGCTGTACGGCGTCCACCGAGCTGCTCTTCTTGAGCGTGTCGATGCGGGCGGAGTCGTTCAGCGCCACTGAGCCTGCCGGACGCGATGTGCCGGTAGATACTGCCGGTGCCTGTTCGGACGTGCTCTGGAACGAGTATTGTGCCGCCTGGCTGAGTGTCAGGATTATGGCCACCATTGCAGCAGCCTTGAAGAATGGCGCAAAGCGTTCCTTCATAGTCACTCGGCGTGCCTTCACAGTCTCGGGCTCGTCGATAAGCGCCATCATACGCTCGTCAAAGTCGTCACCAAGCGTGTTGGTGTGCTTCTCCGTCTGCTCGTAGATGAAGAGGCTGCGATACTTCTGAAGCTCTTCCGGGATGCACAGCTGGCTGAAGAACGAGCGGAGAATCTGCTCTTCTTCGAGAGTGGTCTCGCCTTGCCAGTAGCGGTCCAGGAGTTGACTGATGTATTTATAATCCATAATTGTCGTATTGCTGAAATTGTTGTTTAATTGTCTGCCGCGCTCTGAAGATGTTTATCTTCACCTGCTCCTCCGTTATGGAGAGGATGGCGGCAATCTCCTTGTAGGTCTTGCCTTCGATGTCGCGCAGCTGCATGCATGAGCGTTGCTTCTCGGGCAAGTTGTCGATGAGGGAGCGCACAATCTCCACTTTCTCGCGCTGCACTGTGCGCTCGTAGGGATTGGAGGCGGAGTCTGCCTTTTCGCCGCTTGTGCCGGCGTCGAGTGACGCGTTGTTATTGGCATGCAGCCTGAGGCGGTCAAGAGCAATGTTACGGCAGATGGTGAGGCTGAACGCCTCTACAGACTCGATGGTGTCCCACGAGTCGCGCCGGTTCCATACTTTGATGAGCGTATCCTGCACGATGTCCTCTGCTTCTTCACGGCTCAGCGTGATGCGGAGGGCAAGTCTGAAAAGGGTGTCCTTCATCGGCAGGATGTCGCTACGAAAACTTATCTTTTTCATCTGTGCTCTGATAGGATGACGTTTGGAAGATTGATTTGTTACAACAAGAGGCAATGTTTTAACATGCCTTAACGATTAACGGGGGCGTTGGGATATGCAAATGTAAAAAAAAATCCCGGCTCCTTGATTAGGAACCGGGATTTTTTTATTTATCGTTTATCACTTAGCTTACTTCACCACCTTGATGGTCTTGCCGTTAGCGAGGCGTACGATGTTGATGCCCTTCTGGAGAGTGTTAACCTTTGCACCACCTACAGTGTAGATAGATACGTTGCCGTTCTCCATCTCGGTCTGGATGCCGCTGATAGCGTCGGCAACTACACCGTAACGACCGCAATAGAAGATGCTCTGTGCGTCAGCATTCTCGTCGTCCACATTATTAGCGAATGAGTACTGGAATACGATGTTTTTGCTGTAGTCGTCCTTCTTGTCGATGTTGATGTTGAGATAGAGAGTCTGACCGTTCAATGAACTTGCCTCGTCCTCTACCTTGCATACCATATTCTCACCGAATACCATAACGCCCATGCCAGACTCGCTCATATCAACCTCTGAGATTGTGCCACGGAATGTGAGGTCGCAGGTCTCGTTCTCTGAAACCGGGAATGCCTTGAAGGTTACGGTCACATCACCAGTAGAGTACTTGGTGAAGACAACGTCCTTATCCTTATAAAGCACCTCGTTCTGCAATGTTGCGTCGTGATCAACAGTAAGGTTAGCTGTGTAAGTCTTAGTGCCTACAACTTCCTCAGGCTTCTCAATCTCTACACCGTACTGACCAACGTAGTAGATGCCATCTTCAGAACCGAACTCGTATGTGAACTTCATCTTCTCAGCTGTGTATGATGAGATGTTAATAAAGAGAGAAATCTCCTTGCCATAGAATGCGCTGGTCTCATCCTCAATAGGAGTCATTGCCAAGTCCTCGCCGAAGGTTACGGTGCCCATACCATACTCGCTCATGTCAGTCTCTGAGATTGTACCACGGAAAGTAAGGTCGCGTGTCTCTGTCTCAGAAATCGGGAATTCCTTGAATGTTACTGAAGACTCGCCGTTAGCATACTTGGTGAATACCACCTGCTTGCCAGCATAACCGGTCACCTCACCTGTCTGAGCGTCGTGTCCGACAGTAAGGTTGTCAGTGTAAGTCTTTGTAGCAACCACCTCGTTCGGATCAACCGGCTCTGCCTCAACTGGGAGGATGTGGATGTAGTTGTACGTAGCGTTACTCATAGTACTACCCTGGCAGCCACCAATCTTGATGTTGCTGATAGCCCAAAGTTCTGCGAAAGCAGTAGTAGGATCAGCATACTGTTCGGTCGACAGATACTTGTTGTTATACTGTGTGCCGTTGATAACAAGACCCTTCTTCTTAGAAATCTCGATGGTTACGGTTCCCTCAATGTCAGCCACGTCGTAACGTGAGATATTGTCAGAGGAATTGAGGAAGTTGAACTGCAGAGTCTTTGTACCAGCTGTATAGTAGAAGTGATAGTTGGTAGCACCCCACGCTGAGATATTGTTACCTACAGAGAGGATGTTCTCATTTTCATTCTTACAAGTAGTGAGGTCGATTTCAGCCTTGAGATACTGAGTATCCCAGTTGATATCCTTCGACTCCTGCCATGCGAAATCGTTAGCATAGAAGCCATGCTCTACGACGTCGATTGCGCCTTCCGGATCAGGATTCGGATCTACATACTGCTTGCCGAATACGATAGTGGCGTCAACGCCAGTCAGAGCTGTAACTACGGTCATGTTGAGCTTTTCGCCAGAGAGTGTGGCTGTGAAGCTCTTGAGTGTAGCGGGGCTGCCCTCAGAGATGCCGAGCATTGAGGCGAGGTCCTGGTTGATGTTGGTCCATGTGCCCTCAGTAGCTGTAGTGGTGTATGTAACGTTGCCGTCAGCGTCAGTTGTGGCTGTTACGTTAGGAATGTTGAGGTCGCCGATGCGGTTAGAAGAAACGGTGAGGTTCTTGTAAACCACATTGTATGTGCCGTCCTCAACTGTTGTGAACTCTACGGTGTTCTCGTCAAAGTCGGTGTTTGTACCAGCGAATGAAGAGTAAGCCACGTCCTTGTATGTCTTTGTCTCAGGTACGAACGGAGGAACAACCTCTACAAGCTTGACGCTCTTGTAGAGTGCGTTGCTGAACTGACTGTTCTCGCCAGAACCGAACTTCACCTCTGTAAGATCGAAGAGACCCTCGAGCTTGTCAGCAGCAATGACGCTTACGCCGTCAACGGTCAGACCGTCTGCCTTAGACACCTCAACAGTGATGTTGGTCTTGTCAGCTATGTTGACGGTTGTATTGTTGTTGCCGTTAGAGCACTGATAGAATGCCTTGTAAGTGCCCTTGTCTGCATAGATATGGATGTTCTTCTCCCATACTGTAGCCTCAGGACCGAAGCCGAAGATTTCCTCAGTATTTGAAGAGTTGCAGTTGGTGGCGTCAATGACAGCCTGGAACTTCTGGGTGTTCCAGTCAATAGGTGTAGAAACCACGAAGCCAGTGCCGTCAGCCTGATAGTTCTCCATCGGGATAGAAGGACCGTCAACCGGCTTTGTACCTACGATGTAAGTAACGCCTTCTGACTCAACACTCATATAAATCTTCTCTGTGCCGTCAGCATCAGTATAGATTACAGCATAAACCTTATAAACTGTTCCCTGAACGTCAACGTCGCCAGAGTAAGTGGTGCGACCCTTAGCGTCTGTGCCCTTTGTAAGGCCGTTTGCCTCAATAACGCTCGAACCGAACGAGAAGTCGATGTTGTTTGAACCGTCAGACATCTCCTTTACAGTAACCTCTGCACTGTATGGCAAGTCATAGACACCTTCGCCCATCTTCATACCGAGCTTGTCAGTGAAAGACTTTGAGGAAACTACGGTAGGACCTTCGGGTTTCGGCTCAGCAACTGCTGTGCCCTGGAATGTCACGTGTGACAATTCGGCCATATTTACGCCACAGTAGCGCATATAAAGGTCGATTGACTCGTTGGTGACAGTACCCTTAATCTGCTGCCAGTACAAAGAAGACACAGCCGTACCTTCCACGGTAGCATCACCGGTGATTTCACCACGTGAGAAATTGCCGACGTTGAAAGAGCCGTCAGCGCCCACTTCACATTCATAAACGATGGTGTAATCGGGGAAAGCGAAGCCATTGAAGGCGTTGCTCTTCACCTCGAACTTCAATCCACCATCCACTTTTGTCACCTTCATCTGACCTTCAGCCGTGCCTAAATTACCCAGCTTATCACCCCATGTGCCCTGGAAAGTGACACCTGTGGTAAGGTCTGCTGCCATTGCAACAACTGCAAGCATTAAGAAGGACAATAGAGATAAGATTTTTTTCATATCAAATCCTTTCTTTTAGTTAATAAATTGTATAATAGAAAATCAAATGTTCTTTTTGTTATATAACGTCGTTAGTAATGTAATGCGTATTATTGTGAATATATATGTCTTGGTTTTTATTTTAAATTGTCAACAGGTATGCTTCTATTAAGGAGCTTTTGTTTGTCCTACGTGGACTTCGGCTACCAATCTGCTTATCTTTGTTTTGTGGTCTACCGATTGCAAAGATAGTGTAAAATATTATTATGGCAAAGTCTTGTCGTTGTTTTTTAATAATAAAAGTGAAAAAATGCTTTACGAGCTGTGGGCTCCGCAGAGCGGGTTCCTAACTCTTCGGCGGTTCCGCCGAAGACGATATTTGCATTTCTAACGCTCAATACTCCCAGTTGAGCGCACAACAAAATCTTTGGTGCGAAATTCTTGAGTTTTGAGCGTGCAGCGACAACATACTGAAGCTCTGTAGATTACGTTACTCAGAAGAGAAGTGTGCAATGAATGACTGAGCCAAAAAGCCTCATAAGGTTGCAATAGCGCCACTTTTACACTCCAATAGTGCCACTATTAGCATGCAATAGTGCCACTTTTACTGTCTAATAGTGGCACTATTGGAGTGTAAAAGTGGCGCTATTGTTAAGGATGGGTGCTGTTTGCATAGCGTAACACCATAAAAACAGCAATCCAGGACTCTATAATCAATTTTTATTTTGTAACAGCTTTTTACTCTTTGTACGATATTTGCATGACAAAGCCACGCACCCATAAGCGGAAAAAACAAAGAAAAACACAAGATTATATAAAACAACAATATAATACACATATGATGTGTAATTCTTTAGTTTAGACACAATTTCTACTGTGTAACCTTGTGTTTTTTATGTTTTTCCTTTTTTGTCACAGTGATGCTCCAGCATCACTCATGATATCGTTTGGAGGATGGGTGTCGAGAGCAACGCTCTCGTAAAGCCCATTCGCCAAACGATATCATGAACCCGTAGGGTGTGACAACAAAAGGTATGTGGAGAAAGGTTTTTGTCAAAGCCCTGACTAACCTCGCCGATAAAATTCCTGTTTATCCCAGAACGTCCCATTACAAAAAAATGGTCCGGCTCTTGCACGTTTAATGCATGAGTCGGACCATAAAAGATTTTTGCCTATGTCTTGTCATTCTGCGGCTACGCTGTGGTTAAGCGCAGCACACGGAATGTTGGGATTTAGAGCTGAGGACCAGCAGCAACGAGAGCCTTACCAGCCTCATTGTTGGTGTACTTAGCGAAGTTCTTGATGAAGCGAGCAGCAAGATCCTTAGCCTTCTCCTCCCACTGAGCAGCCTCAGCGTAAGTGTCACGCGGATCGAGAATCTCTGTAGCTACACCAGGAAGCTCTGTCGGCACCTTGAAGTCGAACATCGGGATCTGCTTTGTAGGAGCCTTGTCGATGTCGCCGCTGAGGATAGCGTCGATGATACCACGTGTGTCGCGGATAGAGATACGCTTGCCAGTACCGTTCCAACCAGTGTTAACGAGGTAAGCCTTAGCGTTGTTCTTCTCCATCTTCTTAACGAGCTCCTGAGCATACTTAGTCGGGTGCAGCTCGAGGAATGCCTGGCCGAAGCAAGCTGAGAATGTCGGAGTCGGCTCTGTGATGCCGCGCTCTGTACCAGCGAGCTTAGCTGTGAATCCTGAGAGGAAGTAGTACTGTGTCTGCTCCGGTGTCAGGATAGAAACGGGAGGCAGTACGCCGAATGCGTCAGCTGAGAGGAAGATAACCTGCTTAGCAGCTGGTGCAGAAGAACCCTCCTTGATGTTGTTGATGTGGAAGATCGGGTAAGAAACACGTGTGTTCTCTGTAACGCTCTTGTCAGCGAAGTCGATCTTGCCGTCAGCAGCAACTGTTACGTTCTCGAGGAGAGCGTTGCGGCGGATAGCGTTGTAGATATCGGGCTCTGACTCCTTGTCAAGGTTGATAACCTTAGCGTAGCAGCCACCCTCGAAGTTGAAGATGCCGTTGTCGTCCCATCCGTGCTCGTCGTCACCGATGAGGAGACGCTTCGGGTCGGTAGACAATGTGGTCTTACCTGTACCAGAGAGACCGAAGAAGATAGCTGTGTTCTCACCGTTCTTGTCGCAGTTAGCTGAGCAGTGCATAGAAGCGATGCCCTTGAATGGGAGGAAGTAGTTCATCATAGAGAACATACCCTTCTTCATCTCACCACCGTACCATGTGTTGATGATAACCTGCTCCTTAGATGTTACGTTGAAGGCAACGCAAGTCTCTGAGTGGAGGCCGAGCTCCTGATAGTTCTCAACCTTAGCCTTTGATGCGTTGTAAACAACGAAGTCAGGCTCGAATGACTCGAGCTCCTCAGCTGTAGGACGGATGAACATGTTTGTTACGAAGTGAGCCTGCCATGCAACCTCAACGATGAAACGAACTGCCATACGTGTATCCTTGTTGGCTCCGCAGAAACCGTCTACTACGTAGAGGTTCTTGTTGCAAAGCTCCTTCTTGGCGATCTCCTTAACCGTTGCCCAAACCTCTTCAGACATCGGGTGGTTGTCGTTCTTATATTCCTCTGAAGTCCACCATACAGTGTTCTTAGAGTTCTCGTCCATTACGATGTACTTGTCCTTAGGAGAACGACCGGTGTAGATACCTGTCTTTACGTTGACAGCACCGAGCTCTGTCTGCTGACCTACCTCGAAACCTTCGAGACCTGCCTTTGTCTCCTCTTCAAACAACTTCTCGTAAGACGGATTGTGAGCGATTACTGTAGAACCAGTAATTCCGTACTGTGTCAAATCTAACTTTGCCATTTTTTTAAAAATATAATTTAGATGTGAATATAGATCAACTTCGGTTGGCCTGGCTCCACTATTGCCTGATCAGGGCCGTCGTTTCTGCGCAGGCGACTTTCGTCGTTCCTTTAATTTTGAAAAAGACGGGGCTCGTGGGCGTCACTATCGGCCGTAAGCACGCTTCATCTTTTTTCAAGCGCAAAGTTAGGCATTTTCCTGTACAATGACAATATTTGCCACCCATAAAAATATATTATGCAATGTCTTTTTAATGTTAATTTTCTTAAAATACATTACACATCACGCCGTTTGCCACTCATAGTTAGCAATTAGGCACGGCGTACTGTCCATCCTGCAATTTATAAAGCATAAAAAAGCGGGGGTCTTTCTCAGACCTCCGCTTTTATCATATAGATATGGTTATGTTCTTTTATCCTACCTGGCTACCCGGCTTAACCTCACCGAGTACGGAGGTGACGTTGAGCTTGCCGTCGAAGTTTACTGCTGAGAGAATCATGCCCTGGCTCTCGATGCCCATCATCTTGCGCGGCGCGAAGTTGGCCACGAAGAGCACGTCCTTGCCGATGAGCTGTTCCGGCTCGTAGTAGGCGGCGATGCCGCTGAGGATGGTGCGGTCCGTGCCCGAACCGTCGTCAATGGTGAACTGGAGGAGCTTCTTGCTCTTCTTCACCTTCTGGCAGTCCTTGATGTGACCCACGCGGATGTCGAGCTTCTCGAATGTGTCGAAGTCTACGTTCTCCTTCACTGGAGCAGCCACGTAAGAGGCAGCCTCATTGGCCTTCTTCGTGTCCTCAAGCTTCTGGAGCTGAGCGTTGATGGCTTCGTCCTCAATCTTCTCGAAGAGGAGAGCAGGTGTGCCGAGCTGGTGTCCGGGCTTGAGCAGTTCGGTGCTGCCGAGCTGTGCCCAGTCTGTATCCTTGATGTTAAGCATCTCGCGGAGCTTGGCAGAGCTGAACGGGAGGAACGGCTCGAAGGCAATCTCGAGGTTGGCTACGAGCTGGAGCGAGATGTAGAGGATGGTCTTCACGCGCTCCATGTCGGTCTTGGCCACGTGCCAAGGCTCGCAGTCGGTGATGTATTTGTTGCCGATGCGGGCGAGGTTCATAGCCTCCTTCTGTGCGTCGCGGAACTTGAAGGTGTCGAGCAGCGCCTCCACCTTCTGCTTAACGTCCTTAAACTCCTCGATGGCAGCGCGGTCTACGTCCTGCAGCTCGCCGCACTCGGGCACGATGCCGTTGAAGTATTTCTTTGTGAGCTGGAGGGCACGGTTGACGAAGTTGCCATATACGGCTACCAACTCGTTGTTATTGCGGTCCTGGAAGTCCTTCCAAGTGAAGTTGTTGTCCTTTGTCTCGGGAGCGTTGGCAGTGAGCACGTAGCGCAGCACGTCCTGCTTTCCTGGGAAGTCAACGAGATATTCGTGGAGCCATACAGCCCAGTTACGTGACGTAGAAATCTTGTCGTTCTCGAGGTTGAGGAACTCGTTGGCTGGTACGTTGTCGGGGAGGATATAGTCGCCGTGTGCCTTGAGCATTGTGGGGAACACGATGCAGTGGAACACGATGTTGTCCTTGCCGATGAAGTGGACGAGGCGTGACGAAGGATCCTGCCACCACTTCTGCCACGTTCCCCACTTCTCGGGCTGCGCGTCGCACAGCTCCTTGGTGTTTGAGATGTAGCCGATGGGGGCGTCAAACCATACGTAGAGCACCTTGCCGTCTGCTCCCTCCACGGGAACGGGAATACCCCAGTCGAGGTCGCGGGTCATGGCGCGGGGCTGGAGGTCCATGTCGAGCCAAGACTTGCACTGTCCGTATACGTTAGGACGCCACTCCTTGTGGTCTTCGAGAATCCACTTCTTGAGCCAGTCCTGCCACTTGTTGAGCGGCAAGTACCAGTTCTTCGTAGCCTTCTTAATGAGTCCGTGACCAGGATTGTTCTTGTTGGTGGGGTTGATAAGCTCCTCGGGTGAGAGTGTTGCACCACACTTCTCGCACTGGTCACCGTAAGCGCCCTCTGCACCGCAGCGCGGACATGTGCCTACGATGTTGCGGTCGGTGAGGAACTCACCCGTAACCTCGTCGCAGAACTGCTCCTCTGTCTTCTCCACGAGCTCGCCCTTGTCGTAGAGCGTGCGGAAGAAATCGGAAGCAAACTTATGATGAATCTTAGAAGTTGTGCGGCTGTAGACGTCGAACGAAATGCCGAAATCCTCGAACGACTTCTTGATAAGATTGTGATAGCGGTCGACCACCTCCTGAACGGTGATGCCCTCCTTGCGGGCGCGGATTGTCACGGGCACACCATGCTCGTCGCTGCCGCCGATGAACATCACTTCCTTCTTCTTTAGGCGCAGATAGCGAACGTAGATGTCAGCGGGGACATACACTCCGGCGAGGTGTCCGATGTGAACGCCACCGTTGGCATAAGGCAAAGCAGCTGTCACGGTGGTACGTTTAAAATTCTTCTCTTCCATTATATTATTGTGTTTTTTGATTTCTGACTGCAAAGTTATGAAAAATCAATACAATAGACGATATTGTTGATAATAAAAACATCCAAGCTTGCTTGTTTTTTATTATTAAGACGCTGAGTAACTTATCAACCAAAACGAAAAAGGCGCAGCTCCTTGTGGGAACTGCGCCTTATACATTATATATTCTTAGCGAATGGTCTTTACTTTACCTCTACTACTTCTGCCTCAGCAACCGGCTCGTTCTTGATCTTGCGACCGAGGATGACGTATGCCAGAGGAGCGGCAATGAAGATAGAAGACAATGTACCGAAGATTACGCCGAGCAACATTGCGAACGAGAAGCTGCGAGTGCTCTCACCGCCGAAGCAGAAGATACAGAGCAGCACGATGAGTGTTGAGAGCGACGTATTGATGGTACGTGCGAGGGTCTCGTTGAGCGACTTGTTGAAGAGATCCTGAAGATCCATCTTCTTGTGAAGTCCGAGGTTCTCACGGATACGGTCGAATACCACCACCTTATCGTTGATAGAGTAACCGATAACGGTAAGGATGGCGCCGATGAACGTCTGGTCTACCTCAAGCGAGAAGGGCACGATGTCCCAAAGCAGCGAGAAGAAGCCGATGACGATGGTGGCGTCGATGGCAAGGGCGATGGTAGAACCGAACGAGAATGCCACGTTGCGGAAACGTATCAGGATGTAGACGAAGATGGCTGCGAGGGCGAAGATCACAGAGATGATGGCACCGTGTGTGATGTCCTTTGCCACTGCCGGACCTACCTTCGTAGACGATACGATAGAACCGCCTGCGCGTACGTCAGGATTCTTGAATGCCTCAACGCTCTTCTGGGTTACGAGGTTAGCACAGTGCAGACCCTTATAGAGGATGTTCTCCACCTCGTTGTCGATGGCGGGGCTGTTCGACTCAATCTTGTAGTTGGTAGAGATACGGATGGTCTTGCCGTCAGTACCGAGGGCGAGGGCGTTCACTGTAGCTCCCTTAAAGAGCGGTGTGAGGGCTGCCTTTACTTCCTCAGGCTCTACCTGCTTCTCGAGCACCACTACGTAGTTGCGACCACCGGTGAAGTCGATACCCTTGCTCAGATTGCGAACGAAGAAGCTGCCGATCATTACGAGGACGATAACGCCGAATATTGAAAACGACTTCTTTGACGACGACATGAAGCCATAGTTCTTGTTGGCCATGAAGTTGCGCGAAATCTTGGTAGAGAAGGTCTGCTTTGTCCACTTATCGTGTGCCATACGGTTCTCGTAAACGAGACGTGTGAGGAACACGGCTGTGAAGAATGAGCAGCAGATACCGATGATAAGCGTCGTGGCGAAGCCGCGGATAGGACCTGTACCGAAGACGTAGAGAATCACACCGGTGATGATAGATGTAAGGTTCGAGTCGAAGATGGCTGAGAAGGCGTTGCTGTAACCTAATGAGAGAGCCTGACGTGTGCCGAGACCCTTCTTGAGTTCCTCCTTGGTACGCTCGTAGATAAGCACGTTGGCGTCCACCGCCATACCGAGGGCAAGCACAATACCGGCGATACCAGGCATTGTAAGGGCGGCCTGGAAGGACGCCATGATACCCATGGTGAAGAAGAGGTTGAGCAAGAGTGCGCCGTTAGCAACCATACCCGGGATGAAGTCGTACATCACTACCATGTAGATCATCAGGATGATGAAGGCTACGATGAACGAGATGAAGCCCTGCTGGATTGACTGAGCACCGAGTGTCGGACCTACAACCTCCTCCTGCACGATGTGTGCGGGGGCAGGCATACGACCTGACTTAAGTGTGTTGGCCAAGTCCTTGGTATCCTCGATGGTGAAGTTACCAGAGATTGAAGACTGACCGCCAGAGATCTCGCCGTTTACGCGGGGAGCTGAATATACGGTTCCGTCGAGTACGATGGCGATGGCCTTGCCTACGTTGGCCTTTGTGAGGGCTGCCCAGCGGCGTGCACCGTCAGAGTTCATTGTCATCGAAACCTCAGGCGTACCGGTAAGGTTGTTGAACTGGTCCTTAGCGTCTGTCACTACGTCGCCCTCGATGGGAGCGCGGCCGTTAGTGGTTGTCACCTTGATGGCGTGAAGCTCGTAGATGTTCTTAGCCTGGATGCCGTCAGCGGGCTTTGCGCTCCAGAGGAGACGGCAGTCTGAAGGAAGAATCTGCTTAGCGAGTGCAGAATAGATGATTTTGTTAACCTCGGCAGTGTCGCGTGCAGAAGCGTAGCCTACGAGGCTGAGCGCACCGTTGCCAGTGGGTTGGAAGATAGAGAGAAGCGGATGCTCCTTCTTTGCCTGCTCCATCTGGCTGGCGCTTTCCTTCTCGGCAGCACCTGCCTTCTTCTTCATCTGGAACTTGGCAGTGGCCTTCTTTGCTGCGGGAGCAGCTGCTGTGTCTACAGCTGTGGTGTCTGCAGCCTCGTCCTTGCCAGAGCGTACGTTAGCCTCGCGCTGGTCGATCTGCTGGAGGAAAGGAATAATCTCGTCAGAGTTGTATGTCTCCCAGAACTCGAGGTTGGCGCTTCCCTGGAGGAGCTTGCGCACACGCTCAGGCTCGTTGATACCCGGCATCTCCACCATGATACGTCCCTGCTGGCCCTCCAGCTTCTGGATGTTGGGCTGTACTACGCCGAACTTGTCGATACGTGTGCGGACTACGAGGAAAGAGTTGTCGATGGCTGCCTGCACCTCAGCGCGGAGAACCTTCTCCACGTCCTTGTCTGAAGAGTTAGGCGAAACCTTGCCCTGAAGCTGCTGTGTGGCGAAAACCTCAGAGAGGTGATGGCCCGGTGCGTTCTTCTTGTATGCGTTGATGAAGAGAGTGATGAAGTCGCTCTGGCTTACCTCATGCTCGGCGCGTGCTTCCTTCATTGACTTTGTGAAAGCTACGTCGGTCTTGTGGTCGGCGAGGTTCTCCACTACGTCGGGAACACTCACTTCGAGGATGACGTTCATACCGCCCTTGAGGTCAAGACCGAGACCGATCTGTGTCTCAAGGCATTTCTGATAGGAGTACAGCCCGAGGAACTTCACGGAGTCCTTGTAGTCCTGCTGTGCGATGGGATCCTTTATCTTCGCAGCCTGGCCGTCATAATACTTAGTGGCGGCAGAGAACGAGAGATAAAAGATACTTGCAAGCGTCAGAAGGACGGCTGTTACAATTACAATACCTTTGTTCTGCATTTTGATTTTTATTTTTTGTTATTATTGTTTTTCTTTGTTAATATTG
>ERZ1035051.38-NODE-38-length-57696-cov-28.794747_pt1 | contig 57696 bp, 51 predicted proteins | sample MGYA00520586_ERZ1035051 | MGnify/ENA primary metagenome ERZ1035051 (study PRJEB33766, sample SAMN09781692) | gut metagenome | biome: gut microbiome | host: Homo sapiens | place: Madagascar | study: EMG produced TPA metagenomics assembly of the PRJNA485056 data set...
CAGCCCATTCATCTACATGCTCCGCCATTGGTGATGATGGAGTAATAGGGTAGATTGCAGCAACCTCTGTAAACATATAGCTTACATGAGCGGCAGCTGTGTTACCATCACAAGTGATAAATTTTTTCTCTTTAGCCATTTTACTTTTAGATAAAATATTAAAAATGTTTTGTATTTAATTCGTTTTTTATCGAATGACTTTTGCAAGCCAACCGATGCGTTTTATAGTCTTTGTTGTATTTACCTTAGTACAGGAATCCCAATAACCACAGTGGAATCTTATTGTCCTTACCAACTTCCGTATTATAGCGGGCATAGATGGTGTCTGGATTAAATCTCACTTTGTTGGTGGCATGAGCATCACAGATACGGAACTTGGTCGTTCCATCTACCATATAGAAATGGTCTTTTCCGCCTTGGTGTACTTTGTGATCTTTCCACATGGAATTGACGAAGAATGTCTCCATGATTTCCTGCTCGTCTATTTGCAGCGGGAAGATGGCATACATCAGGTTGGTATTGTGAAGCATGACCTTGGATGGTTTCTTTGGGAAGAATTGACCATCAGGATAAATCATGTTGATGAGTCTTGCATCTGCCAGATACTTGATATAGTTCATCACCGTAGCTCGACTTGTCTCAATGCTTTCTGCCAGTTGACTGACGTTTGGAGCTTTTGCACCTTCTACTGCCAGTTGATAGAACAATCTTTTGATTTTGTTTAGATATTTAAGTTCTATTTGTTTGATGAGCAATATGTCAACCTCCGTCATCATATTCATAGTCTTGAGCAAGTTCTCCGTGAAGTTGCGTTGCTCCAAGAAGAATGGATAGAATCCATGATGCAAGTAGTCTTTGAAATACTTCATCGGACTAACTTTCGGTAAGATTTGTTTTACTATGTGCTCGTGATTACGTAATATTTCATCAAGAGAAAATGCAGGAAAGTTATTACCCGTCTGCAGATTGAGAAACTCTCTGAATGAGAAACCTCTGAGATTGTAGCTTTTAACTATTCCGTTGAGCTCGGGATTCTCCTCCTTGAGTCGCATCACGCTTGAACCGGTAAATATGATTCTCAGCTCTGGATACAAGTCGTAGCATTTTCTCAACTCCTTGCTCCAGTTGGGCTGTTTAAATACCTGGTCAATAAGTAATGTTCTTCCACCTTGGCGAACAAAGTCTCCAGCAAAATCAGCTATACCTCTTCCCTGGAAATAGAAGTTGTTCATATTCACAAAGAGACACTTGCGGTCAGTCGCTCCAAAATGTTCTTTTGCATATTGAAGGAGAAATGTTGTCTTACCAACGCCTCTTGTGCCCTTGATACCTATCATGCGGTCATTCCAGTCAATCTCGTCCATGAGAGATCGACGTACTGGCGCATTGATATGCTCTACCAGGTATGTATGTGTTCTGAAGAATGCTTCTTCCATGCGATTCTATTTGTTCGTTTTGTTTTATGATGCAAAGGTAATCAATATTTTCTAATTTGCAAACTCAAGATAGCAAAAACTAACTTTTTTTTCATTATTTAGCACTATTCTAAGTTAAAAACCCATTTTTGGGGCTTTTTTTTCTCAATTTAGAGTGCTTTTTATTAACTTTGCAGTATGAAACTACATATATTTAATCCAGAACATGATTTGGCGCTTGCTGTCAATCAACCGAATTATACGGCTCCTCATGCTGGGAGACAACTTCGTAATGATTTAGCTTTCATTCCTGCTCTTTGGGCGGATGAAGGAGATTTCGTTATGGTGGATTCCATTGATGATGCTTATGATAAGGTAAGGCATCTCGGCTGTATATATAATAAGGTGGAATTTATCACGCCAAGACAGTTGGAAGGTGTCTTCAGGGATACGATGGAGATAGATAGTATTCATCCTTGGGGATGGGATAAGGCTATTGTTTCTCAATTGAGACATTTAGAGTGCCCGGATATCATGTTGCCTACTTCTGAAAATCTGGATAAAATCAGATGCGTAAGTAGTAGAGAATGGGCTGCTCGTCATCTCCAGGATCATGTGGATTTTGTTGCTGATGTGACAAAGCTGAAAGATGTGGTTTCAAGAAAAGGACAAGCAATTATTAAATCTCCTTGGAGTTCCAGTGGACGTGGTCTCAGATATGTGAACAGTTCTTTCTCTGGTGTAGCACAAAATTCCGGTATTACCAGACTCGACAATCTGGATGATATGGAGAAATGGGCTGCTAACGTGATTCGCCATCAAGGGGGTGTTACTGTGGAGCCTTATTATAATAAGGTGAAAGATTTTGGTATGGAATTTGAAATGGTTGATGGCGTGGTGAAATACAGTGGATTATCTCTGTTTCAAACCATCAAGGGGGCTTATGCGGGTAATATCCTTGCTTCAGAAGAAGAGAAAGAGGAAATTCTTGCTTCTTATGTTTCCTTAGATGAATTGGCTCAAATACGTCAGCATATCATTGAGACTCTCCAACCGGTTCTGAAATCTATCTATAGCGGACCTTTTGGTGTGGATATGATGATTTATGCGGATGATGAACGAAGATTGCAGATTAATCCTTGTGTGGAATTGAATCTTCGTCGTACGATGGGACATGTTGCTTTGTCATTAGGAGTATCCGAAAAAACGGCCGGACATATTATGCAGGTCGGTTTTGATGGTAACAAACATCGCTTGCGGGTTTTACCTGGATTGCCTTCTGAATCTGCTCCTTATCATTAAAAGTACTATTATTTATATACAAACAACTTAAGACATGAAAACAAAATTAATCTATCTGCTGATAGCTTCAGCTTTGGTAGGTGGTAGTTCGACAGTTTTTGCTCAAAAGGCTCAATCGACTTCCCCTTATGTTTCTCAGGTCTGGAATCCAGACTTAGGTAATGGCATGTATAAAAATCCTGTCATCAATGCGGATTATTCTGATCCGGATGTGGTTTGCGTTGGTGATGATTATTATATGACTGCCAGCAGTTTCAACTGTATCCCAGGCTTACCAATCCTGCATAGTAAAGACTTGGTGAATTGGGAAATCATCGGTCATGCTGTTACGAAACTTCAACCAGAGAGTGAGTTTGATCAGCCTTCTCATGGTAACGGTGTATGGGCTCCATGTATCAGTTATCATAATGGTGAGTTCTATATTTATTGGGGCGATCCTGACTATGGCGTGTTTATGGTCAAGACGAAGGATCCTGCAGGAAAATGGGACGATCCTGTATGCGTGATTCCTGGTAAAGGAATGATTGATACGTCTCCTCTTTGGGACGAAGATGGTAGAGTTTATCTCGTTAATGGTTGGGCTAATTCCCGCAATCGTTTTGCCTCTGTTATTACTGTTAGAGAATTGAATGCTGATGGTACCAAGGCTATCAGTGATCCTGTCATCGTTTTTGATGGAAATGGAACGGAGAACCGTACTTGCGAGGGACCTAAATTCTATAAGAGAAACGGCTGGTATTGGGTTATGTTCCCTGCTGGTGGCGTACCAACAGGTTTCCAGGTTGCTATGCGCTCTAAATCACCTTTCGGTCCTTATGAATCTAAGAAGGTTCTGGCACAGGGAAAGAGTCAGATTAACGGTCCTCATCAGGGTGGATGGGTTCATACCAAATATGGAGAGGATTGGTTTATTCATTTTCAGGATAAGGAAGCTTATGGACGTGTCGTCCATCTCCAACCTGTTACCTGGAAGGATAATTGGCCAGTGATTGGCAAGGTTCCGGCAAAAGGTTATTGTGGTGAACCGTATGAGACTTATAAGATGCCTAAAGCAAGTACTCATGTGAATGTGAATCCTGTTGAGAGTGATGAGTTTAATACTCCAAAACTTGGTTTGCAATGGCAGTGGCACGCTAATTACCAACAGCAGTTTGGTATGCCTACTTCCTGGGGTGTGTATCGTATTTATACCCATAAGAGTGATGAAACCATTTGGCATACTCCAAACCTCTTACTCCAAAAAACTCCTGCTGATAATTTTACGGCTACTGCAAAATTACAACTGACAGCTAAAGACCAGAATCAGCTGGGTGGTATCATCATGATGGGATTGGACTATTCTGCTTTGGTTGTAAAAAGAGTAGGGGATGAATTCCAGTTGCAGCAGATTACCTGTCATAAGGCAGACAAGAAGGGAACTGAAGATGTGAAGGTGCTTGCCACTTTTGCGCCGACTTCCGCTGATAAAATTGATTATCAGCCTGCCTTGCATCATTCTTCTTATCTCCGAATGGTTGTTAAGCAGGGAAAGGTTAATTTCTACTTTAGTAAAGACGGAAAGTCCTTTAAGAAGGTAGGTGACGAATTTACAATGCGTGAAGGTAAATGGATTGGAGCTAAAGTCGGAATGGTTGCTCAAGAACCGGCTGGTAAGACCAATCGTGGTTGGATAGATGTAGATTGGTTTAGAATTACCAAATAATCTGCTTATAACTGCAGAGTATTTTGAAATCTATATAAAATATAGAATCTTTAGAAAAAGATAAAGGATGAGTGACTTCTCAGTTACTCATCCTTTTTTTTGATTTCGCTAAATCAATTTTAGTTCTTATAAGTATGTACTTATTTAATTTATAAAAAATTTATCTACTTTTTTACTAACCCCTGATTATACTTCTTTGAGTAGGTCATCGAGGAAGGTATCTAAGTCATGATCTAAATCTTCCATCAGATCACCACCCACAATAATCGTATCATCATCTGCCAGATAGAGTTCTCCAAGATGCTCTTTGTCATCATCTTCGAGGACAAAACTGTATGGCTTGAGAATTCCCAAGTTATCAACGATAGCTGTGTTCTTTCTCAAGATGTTTCTCAAACACTTGGCAACTTCCTCATAGAAATTTTCGTCTTTGTTGTCTATCCATTGTTCAACAACGCAGCGAGTAATCTCCTGTTCGTCGTCATTGAATGCCAACAATTCTCCACTATCCTGAGAACATCTTACATGAATATCTGTAAGAACAGAAGTTTCATTGAGTTCTTGAGGTGGAAACTTTTGAGCTATCTTCTTGATGAATCGCTCAACTTGCTGAAGTGTTTGTTCTGTTATTTCCATGTCGTTTCTGTTAGCGTTATTGTCTGGCATGATATTGATGTTTGTACTTTTATGTACTTATAAAAAGAGAGGGGTCGCTCGATGATGTGATGAAACTCTGAACTTTCACAAGTTTGAGAGCTCTCCGTCTTTGTAATCCACTGGCTTTACAGCTTAGTCGCAAATGCGATTTATATGGCCCGCCATCAACAAGAGAAGTCTTCTCGGTTTCACGATTTAATATGAAGAGTAACCCGATCGAACCGATACGACCCCAAATATTTTTATTCATTTGTCATGTCTTACATTTGCAAAGGTAATGCTTTCTTATGAAATAACCAAATATTTTCTCATTTTTTTATTTGCATTCTTCAATTTCTTTCCAGATGCTTTCAAATGTTCTTCTTAATTCTTCTTTGTTTTCTATAATACCCCTCAGTTCCTTTAATGCTTTTTCATTGGGTGAGTTGGGGATCCAGAGTTTGATATACCCATTGTTGGAGTATTTTTCTTCCATGTGCTGAGAGAATCTGAGCCATTGTTCTTCTTTATCTTTCTCTGCGTAATTTTCTCTTCCATATTGAATAGCTCGCAGGAAAATTTCATGAGCTTCGATATCTCTGTCTGCCTCTGCTACGATTTTCCCATAAATACTTCGGGGTTGTCTGCTGGAAGATGCTCGATGATCTTCTACAGCTTCTTTCATGATTTTGATTTGCTCTGGCTTGAACCAACGCTTCAATCTTTGATCACTCTGGAGTATCTTACCACTTGTGATATGGTGTATGGCTCTTGGTCCTTCCATTCCTAAATCATGATATGCTGCTATCACATATACCATGTTTATGTCTGCACCTGTCACTTCTGCCAACTTGATGGAGTTTTTGATCACTCTATTCACGTGGCGTAAGCCATGACTCGTTCCGAATGCATTGTAACGTGGAAGAATCTGTAGCTCGATGAATTCCATTATTTCAAGATTTACCTGTTGTTTCATAAGCTTTGTTATATAAATATTACAGAAAGTATGGCTGCAACTGATAGAATGCCAAAAACTAAAATGTTACGGGCTGTCAAGCCGAGTACCTGATTTAATTTTGCTCCCTTGTTGATTCTTTTCATCTCTTGATAGGATTGCCGGTGTAATATGATATATATAAGGTATATAGCATACGTCGGAATGAACTTGTCGGTTTGATATAAATCGAAGAATACGAGGATGATCATGATACCTGCAGCGGTGTATCCTATTGATTCGTATAGCCTTCTTGTCTTGCTTTCTCCCAAACGTACTGCAAGGGTTATCTTGCCGTTGCTCCTGTCATTGTCAATATCTCTGTAATTGTTGACTATCAATAGTGCGTCTATTGCTAAGCCGCAGGCTATGGATGATGCGACCACTTCACCTGTTGGAATTTGTTGGTGGAGAGGCATGCAGACGTAGTACGTACAGCATACAGGAATGATACCGAAAAACAGAAGTACTAAAATATCACCCAATCCGTGGTAGCTGAATAATGTGGTGTAGAGAAAGCAAAATACGACACATGCTATTCCCACCATCACCATTTCCAGTCCTCCGTATAATATAAGCGGTATTCCTGTCATACATCCCAAAAGGGTTGTAATGAGGATTCCCCACACCATAGCATCGGATGTTATCCATCCTTCCGAACATGCTCTTTTAGGACCTAATCTCGTCTCGTCATCATTACCTTTTTTAAAATCAAAATAGTCGTTGACAAGGTTTGAATCAATCTGCATGATCCATGCAAATAGCAAACATAAGATTGCAGGAATCCAATTGAATTGTTCGCTTGTATTTCGCCAGGCGAATGCAGTTCCTATCATGACAGGAACTGCAGCCGCTGAAAGCGTCTTGGGGCGTGTTGCTAAAAGCCACGCTTTTACAGAATTCGTTTTTACCATTTTATTAGTTAAAGAAATTCCAACTTACTCCAAATCTGAATACCCTTCCATTGATAGGGTAGTGAGGTGTCAAGAAATAATTTCTGTCTCCCTGTCCGGCGTTGATGTGACTCATCATGACAAAGAAACGGGTATGCTTGATGAATGCATTGGCATAGACATTGACTATCGGATAATTGCCTACCTTTACGTTCTTGTCACCATTTCCCTGGACAACATATTGTCCCATATATGGAGAATAGTCGGGTGCTGTGTAGCTCGTGAAATATCGGGCATCTGCACCTAAGTCTATATGCAAAACTTTTGCGATAGAGAATTTGATATATAAATTGGTGTAGATATCCAAGTCTGGTACCGGTACAACTTCTTCCTTGCTTGAATGCTGGTATGTGACTACGTTTTCCCAATTCAGTATGCCCAACTTAAAGTCCTGTTTTAATTGTGCAGTAAGCAAATTGATAGGACTTGAACTCTGCATAGGCGTTACTGTAACGCCAGTTCTCAAACCTTCATCGGTAATGGTATAACTCTGACTCAAATAAGTATAATTCTTGATTTCGTCAACGGCAACACGTAACGAAGTGCGAGTCTTGTTGAATCTTAATGTTCCCATGATGCGGGTATGAATGATCTTGTCGAGATCGTTTTCCCACCAGAGATGTCGAGAATGATACTTTCTATAGTAAAAAGATGGATTCTCGCGATGGAAGAAAGCATCTCCAATAATCGAAAGTGTATCTCCAAGGAAAGGGATATTTACATCCAGATTTCCATCTACTGCCAAAGTACCCGCATCTTCGCCTGCGATACCTATTTCCGCAATGGCATTATAATGTAATAGTTTTCCTTGTTTCTTACTGAGTTGACCACCAACACTGAAGGTGTGCTCATTATATTTCTCTATACCGCCATCCATTGTAGGCAAGTCGAAGTGGCGCATGTCGTAACTTGCAAAAGCTTTGATACCTGCTTTGGCCCATTTGCTGAAGCCCTCTAAAGTAGCTAATGCAAAGGTATTCTTTATTTCCCAATGGCGGGTCTTGTCGTATATAGAGTCTCCTGTCAACTTACCCACGTTATAGTATTCGTTTAAGTAAAAGTTCGCAGGGGTCTGATAAGCAGTGTATATACGCTTGTAATTGTCAAACTTGAGCGTATGGATAAAACTTGTGACTGGTACGTACTCAGTTTTATAGAACAATGAGTCTTCCTTGGCCTTCTTTTGGATGGCCAATAAGCTATCAGCTGCAGCTTTACCGTTGACTGCTATTCTGGTTGTATCTGTTTTCAAAGTTCCAGCATTAGCTTCCAGTGCAGGTTCGTTGCCTGCAATTTTAGCACCTTCTGGTCTTCCGGTATATTTAGTTTGTTGTGCTTTATCAAATTCCTTTTCGTCAAATTTCTTTCCGGCTTCTTTCGCCTTTTTTCTTGCCTCTTCTTTTGCGTCGTTTTCTGCATTATCTTTTGCAGATTCCATAGCGAATTTTTTAGCCTTGATTTCCTCTTCTGTCATTTTTACTTTGCGTTTGAAACCTAAGCTATAGCGATGAGATAAGAAGATATGCTGATTATCGTTTCTGTTCCAGTTCTTCTCTAAAACCGTTGGAATCTCGTTTTCAGAAAATGTTTCTTCGAAAATTTCCGGGTGCTTGATATAGTCATCGTCTGTAATACCTCCATTCTCTGTCACCTTCTGGTGGAGGGTACTGAGAAGCAAATGTGCCTGATATTGGTTACCAATGTAGGAAGCCCACATGGTATATTTGAAGTGACTGGTACTTTGTGCGTTATAGTAACCACGTCCGTATTTGTAGTCGAATTTGAATCCTGCTCCCAATCGCTTATTGGCATTGATTGCAAAGATGGCATGGAAATCGTCCTCACCATTGGTGCGATTACCACATGAGTTGAGTGTGATGTTGGTGATTGGTGAGTATGTGTTGGTGAAATGAAAATCGCTGACAGGCGTATTGAAATATGAATAAGGTTCTGTGAAAAGGAATTGTCCCTGAGTGTTTCTGCGATCAATGAAAATACGTCCTATTCTCGGAGAACCCATGTTTCCTAAGGTGTTGTATTCTCCGCGAAGTCCTTCTGTGAAAGTGGTATTCATATACATATGCTGGAGTGTATCTACTACAGCATCTTGCTGGTCGCCGAATCTTTCATCTACCGTCCAAACTTTAATTCCTTTTGGAATTTCCTGGTTGGAGCCGAGTGAATCTGTACTTATTCTTCTTTCGGAAGCTGGGCGGAAATCTCCATCTTCATTGATTGAGTTAAAATCAGTTTGTGCTGCAACTGAGGTAGTTGCAGCACAAAATATCATTGTAGTGAATATTTTATTCATTATGTAGGTATTCATTTACTACTTTCTTATTCCTAAATATATGGCTTTCTCCTGATTCTTGAACAGACAAAACCTAATATCATTTCTTAAAACCTTATGTTATTTCTTAAATAGTCTGAGACAGACTTCAATAATTTTAAGAACAACTCCTACAATCAGTACAATGGTACTTGCAGTTTGATATTCTGTTTGAGTCCAAAGAATGAGTCCGATGACAGCCAAAAGCATGAATGCAATGTTGAGCTTGTTTCGAACTTTCAGCATCTTGTCTCTTCCATCATAGTCTATGAGGCGTCGCTGACGATGTTGGGGTCTGACGGCATAAGATGTCTTTGTTTCGTTATTCTCGTTGGATTCAGTATTTACTGTATCCTGTATCTTGTTATCTTCTTGCATTTTGAAAGAATTGTTTTAAACAACTTGAAAGTTAATTTTTAACTAAAGCTTTTATGTCGCTGAAAATCTGATCCTTACGGTCAATAGTTCCCTTGCGGAATTTGCCAAAGATGCGTGCTAAACCATTCTTTTTCTTATTGAGTGCATAGCGATCAGAAATTACATTTTCTGCTGGCTCCTTAAAACCAGTAGAGCGTCCTTCTTCATAATTATAGATGATTTTAGACAATGTAACGGTCAAAGAGTTATCTGCAATTTGTGCAACCAACTGGTATCTGAATTCAGTTCGGTCGAGGGAAAGGAATGACTGACTGAAAACAAGCCATTCATCCATGGTATTTGCTATGATGTTCTCTTTTGGATTGACAAGTGCAACTCTGCTTGCTATATTATTCTTGTCTTGTGTCAAATTGCTGAAGTAATTGTACACAAGATCATAAATCTGTTTTGCAGATTTCCCGTTAGCATCTGTTTGCATGGTAAATTCGATTTTACCATTTTCATCAGTTGGTATTGCACCCTCCAAATACTTTGGGTCGTCTTTCAGTGTAACACCATTTTTAGTAACCGTTTTCTTGGCAACTTCGTTTTGCTTTTCTACTTTAGGGACAATCCAACCTTGGTTTGTCTCTGCAGGTGTGGTGTTGCTTTCGGCATTCTTTTGCTGATTTTTGACTACAATAGTTTTACCATTAATTGTAGTAGATGCTGGCTCATTTGCAATGGATGGTTCCAGTTCTTTATCTGTACCTTTCGCTTTTTCAGCGGCAGCCTTTGCTTCTTCAACTGCTTTCTTGGCTTCTTCCAATTGCTTTTGAGCTTGTTCCAACTTTTGTTCTGGTGTCAAAACAGTCTGTGCTGACATCATCAAAGGGAGAAACATGAATATGGTGAGAAATACTTTCTTCATGATTATTTTGCTTTTAGAATCTTTTTCCGCTCTGTTAATGGCGAAAACAGAATGGTTATAAATGATATGTGCGGAAGATGAGGGATTCAAACCCCCGATACCCCATAGGGGGTATACCGGATTTCGAGTCCAGCGCATTCGGTCACTCTGCCAATCTTCCATTCTCTGGTAATTTAGCATGATATATATACATACTAACCTTAAAACATTGCAAAGATAGTGTTTTTTGATGTTATAGCAAAATTTATGACGTATTTTTTAACAATATTAACCTCAGTTTCTTTGTTGTTCATTCAATGGATAAGTTCAATTGGTGTTTTGGATCATATTGTAAAAGATGAAGGAGTGGTACTTTTCGGAGGTACTGTTGCTATCTGACTTGTTTACCGATACAATCTGACTTGTTTTCTGGTGCGAACTGACTTGTTTTCTGGTGCGAACTGACTTGTTTTCTGGTGCGAACTGACTTGTTTTCTGGTGCTAAGTGACTTGTTTCCTGGTGCTAAGTGACTTGTTTCCTGGTGCTAAGTGACTTGTTTACTGGTTCTATCTGACTTATTTATTGTTGCTGTTTTCCTTTATTTCTTGAATTTGTAATTTATGATTCTGATCTGTAAACATAAAAATCCCCTCCTGGAAAGCATTTGATTGTCTTTCCGGGAGGGGAATTATTATATTCGGTAGAATAAATCTATTATTTGATCATATCAACGCTGCGCTTCAAGAATGCTTCGAGACCTGCGCCCTTTAGCATACCGTTTTGCAGCAAAGCAAGGTCAATCAGTTGGTGAACGATATTGTTGTCCTTGGCGTAATTGCCTATGATTTCATCGCGCTTGCCTTTTTCATCGCTGATAGTCTTTTCGGTTTGATGAACATCATCCTTTTCCTGCTGGGTAATCTCCTCTGGTTTCTTCTTGGTCTGTTCCTGATGAAGAGCTGCCAATCGAGCCTCCTGACCCTTGATCTCTGCCAAAATAGGCTTGAGTGCTTCTGCAGTATTGCTTTCTGAATCAGCCAAAACATTCTTTATCAGAGTATGGTCTGAGTTCAAGATGATGGTGTAGCTGTCAGGCATCTCACCATAGAAGTTCATACCTTGCTGGAACTGACTCATGGTCTTCATTCTTCGCATCCACTCGTTCTGTGTGATGACTACTGGTTTGCTGTTCTCACCCAAAGCTTGTACTTCAACGGTGAATTCCGTTTTTTCTATCTTAGGAAGTTGTGAACGGAATACTTGTGTCAGATTGTCGGTCTGCTCATGATTGAGTTCTGTCTTTTTGGCATCCTCTTTCACGATAAGGCGCTCAATTGTATCAGAATCAACGCGAACAAAACGAGATTTCTCAAACTTTTGTTCAAGCATGTTCACCATTGGAGTATCCAGCTGACCATTCATCAAGAGCACAGAATATCCCTTGTCCTTTGCAGCCTCGATATATGAGTACTGCTCCTCTTTGTTGTTGGCATAGAGATAAATCAGGTTGCCTTCCTTGTCAGTCTGGTTGTCCTTGATAACGGTCTTATATTCGTCAAATGTAAAGTACTTGCCATCTACGTCCTTAAACAAGGCGAAGTCTTTAGCTCTATCATAGAAATCTTCCTTAGACAACATACCGTAGTTGATGAATATCTTGAGGTCATCCCATTTCTCTTCGTATTCCTTGCGGTTTTCCTTGAATATAGAATTCAGACGATCTGCTACTTTCTTTGTAATGTAGGTAGAAATCTTCTTGACGTTGCTATCGCTCTGTAAGTAACTGCGGCTTACGTTCAATGGAATGTCTGGTGAATCGATGACACCATGAAGCAAGGTAAGGAACTCTGGTACGATACCATCGACTTGGTCTGTCACAAATACCTGGTTGCAATACAGCTGTATCTTATTGCGTTGCATGTCGATACTGTTCTTGATACGTGGAAAGTAGAGAATACCAGTCAGGTTGAATGGGAAATCTACATTCAGGTGAATCCAGAACAGAGGCTCGTCAGACATAGGGTAGAGGGTACGATAGAAATTCTTGTAGTCCTCGTCTTTCAATGTACTTGGAGTCTTAGTCCATAAAGGTTCTACATTATTAATAATGTTATCTTCCTCTGTTTCGACATTTTTTCCATCCTTCCATTCAGTTTTCTTTCCGAATGCCACAGGTACGGCCATGAACTTGCAGTACTTGTTCAGCAATTCCTGAATCTTGTTTTTCTGAAGGAATTCCTTGCAGTCATCTGCTATGTGGAGGATAATATCCGTACCTCTCTCGCTCTTTTCTGCATCTTCAATTTCGAATGCAGGAGAACCATCGCAGCTCCATTTTACGGCTTTAGAGCCTTCTTTGTAGCTCTTGGTAATGATTTCCACCTTGTTGGAAACCATGAAAGAAGAATAGAAACCGAGTCCGAAGTGACCAATGATAGCATTGGCATTCTCCTTATATTTATCAAGGAAATCAGTAACACCTGAAAAAGCTATTTGATTGATGTATTTATCTATTTCCTCTTCTGTCATTCCGATACCATGATCGCTGAAGGTCAATGTACCAGCATTCTCGTCAAGAGAAACTCTTACTGTAGTGTCTCCAATTTCTCCCTTGAAATCACCTTGAGCAGCAAGTGTTTTCAACTTTTGTGTGGCATCTACTGCATTTGACACCATCTCGCGGAGAAAGATGTCATGGTCTGAATAAAGAAACTTCTTGATGACAGGAAAAATATTTTCTGTCGTTACTCCAATATTACCTTTTTGTGCCATAATTATATGTTTTAATTTTAAATTTACTATTCTTATCTTATGTTTTTGTGTTTGCCACTTACAAAAGGCGTGCCAAAGAGTGATTAAATGTTTCTTAATGTATCTGAAATGTTTCATTTATGACTTTTTGGCTCAAATTATTTCTTATAAAATTTGGTTGCTTTGTTTTTTTAATTACCTTTGCAATCAATTTAATGAAAAACTTTTGAAACAACACAATCATGATGCAACAATTTCAATCTAAATCCGATTTGATCGCTGACTATTATTCTCAGCACTACGAAGAAGTGAAAGCTTTCGTTTCTTCTCGATTACAATATGCAGATGATTCTGAAGATGTCGTTCAGAATATCTTTCTGCGCCTCTTGCAAATGGACAAAATGATATCTTCTGTCACTTTGCCTTGTTTGGTATATACAGTTGCCAGAAATTTGATTTGTGATTATTGGCGCCATCGTCAATGTGTGTATGATTATGAACATTTCTTCGTGAACTCTCCTGCTTCTCGAATTTGCACTAATATGGGTGAATCAATCTATTCGGTCCAGCAAATTAACGAATTGCTTGAACGTGGAATTGCTCGCTTAAGTGAAAATCAACGTAAGATTTATCGGATGAACGTATGCGATGGAATGCAGATTAGTGAGATAGCAATCAAGTTGGATGTTAAATATAAGAATGTAGAAAATCGTCTTTGTGCTGCTCGTAAAGAGGTTAGGAAATATATGAAGTGTATGTTGGCTTAATTGGTGATTTAAATGAAAGATGTTGTATTCATATTATTCATATAAAAATAGGAGAAATTATCATCTTATGAGTGATAACTTCTCCTATCTTTTTGTAGCTGTTGCCACAGAAGCATTGAGACAACGTAAATCTCTTTGTTTAGCTAATCATAAGTTAGTTATACCAAATTTCTCCGCCCATTACGTTTTGGGTCATTACCACAGTTTCTTGAATAGGTGATGCGATTTCTACGTACTCACCATAGTTCTTAGCATTTTCTGTTTTCATTTTCTTTAGGGTTTGTGATTTAATAAATGTTTATCTTTGTACTTATACTTTGTCTTAAGAAAACAAGCATGTTATCTTTAAGACATTGCAAAGTTAATCATTATTTTTCAGATTATCAAGTATTTACCGCATTTTTTTTACGTTTTTAACAGTATTGTTTTTTCTTTTGGCATATTTATGCGTCTTTTTTCTATTTTTGCTGAATTTAGTTTGTTTTATGATTCTGGATAAAAGAAAAGTAGGTGCGTCATAAGCCGCATCATGTAAACTAAAAAAGTCCCACAGACTTTAAATATTTACATAGATTTTTATGGCGGAAAGACCAAATCTGTGTATATCTGGAATCTGTGGGACTATGTGCTATTAGGCTATCAGCCCGTACTAATCTTGCCTGTTACTTAACTTTTATCCTTTGCGTGGTGCATTGCGGAGTATTTCCAGAAGATGATCCCATACCATCTGCACAGTTGGGATATAGAGTGCTTCCTGTGGAGTGTGTACTTCTCGGAGAGTAGGACCAAAGCTAACCATGTCCAAATCAGGATATTTTTCTGAGAAGAGGCCGCATTCCAGACCTGCATGAATACCCTTGACTAATGGTTTCTTTCCGAAAAGTTTTTCGTAACTCTTGACGGTGATTTCCGTTAGTTTGCTATCTGTACGCATTTTCCATGCTGGATATTTGTCGCCTACAGTAATTTTAGCTCCAGCCAGCTGGAAGGCAGCTTTCACTGTATTGGTCATGTTTTCCAGATTGCTCATCACATTACTGCGTTGTGAAGCTACGATGTCAATAGAGTTGTCTGTAGTTATCACACTGGCAACATTGCTGGAAGTTTCTACCATCCATGCAATAGCTTCATCCTGGCAGGTTGTCAACGGACCGTTATCTACTGCTTGTAAAGCCATGATGAACTTTTCTGCTGTTGCTTTTTCGATGACAGGAGATGGCTCTGCAGATTCCATATTGAAGACCATATCCTTTTCTGTAACATGGAATTCTTCTTCAACTTCTGATGCAAAGATGTTCCAGTCTATACGAACCTGTTCTTTTACCTCATTCTTGATGGCTAATACTACCTGACCATCACGAGGGATGGCATTGTGCATCTTACCACTATTGAAGTTGACTAATCTGATGTCGCCGTTAAACTTTTCCATCTCCAAATACAGGAAGCGGGCGAGAAGTTTGATGGCATTGGCGCGCTTCTTGTTGATGTCATCACCAGAGTGACCGCCATTTAAGCCTTTCAGATTCAATTTGATGAAGAAGTAACCAGCAGGAGCTTGTTCGCGTTCAAATTCAAACGTAGCGTGAATGGTTTGTCCACCAGCGCAGGAAACGAAAATCTGTCCTTCATCCTCAGAATCCAGGTTGATGAGCATTTTGCCAGTCATAAAACCTGCCTCCATGCCATGAGCACCTGTTAAGCCAGTTTCTTCATCGCGTGTAAACACACATTCAATAGGACCGTGTTCGATCTCATTGCTGTCGAGGATAGCCTGTTCTATAGCGCATCCAATTCCGTCGTCAGCACCAAGAGTAGTTCCCTTAGCTTTTAGCCATTCGCCATCTATATAGGTCTGGATAGCATCCTTGGTAAAGTCGATATCAACATCTACCAATTTATCGCAAACCATATCCATGTGACTCTGAAGAATGATGGTTTCTCTGTCTTCGTATCCAGGTGTAGCAGGCTTTCTTATGATCACATTGCCCGTTTTGTCAACGTTGGTTTCAAGATTTCTGCTTTCGCCAAAATCTTTGAGGAACTCAATCATCTTTTCCTCGTGCTTAGAAGGACGAGGTATTTGATTGATTTTTGCGAATTGCTCGAAAACGCATGATGGTTTTAACTCATTTTTTTCCATATCAATATGTTTTTATATTATTGTTGTACTCTTAATAACTTACTTTTTTTAGAAAAGAATGTTATTTTATTTATAATTACTTACTATTTCTGGCTTTTTATTTGGGATATTCCCCAAAAAATATTACCTTTGCAACCAAATGTGCTAATTAAAGCACTGCAAAATTAATAAAAATGGTAAAGATATTCCTATTTAGTGTGTTAATAATTGCTATTTGTATAGCATTGTTATCAGTTAAGTTGATTTTTAGGAAGAACGGAAAGTTCTCTTCCCAGCATGTGCATGATAATCCAGGCTTGCGCAAGCAGGGCATTCATTGTGTCATTGATCAGGACAGAGAGGCTCGTCAGGCAGGAAAAGCATATTAAGTAATAATAAAATTATAGAAGAAATGAAAAAGAACATTTTGGGGTCAGTGGCATTTGCAGCTATGGTCGCTTTGTCACTAACATCTTGCAACAAGTCACAGCCACAAGTTGAAGCTAAATCTGAAAGTAAGGCTCCGGCTGAGTTAAAGATTGCTTATGTTGAGGTGGATTCTATCATGACTCAATATAAATTCGCAAAGGAGTATGCTGCAATTCTTGAAAAGAAGGGTCAGAACATTCAGGCTACTCTTGCACAGAAGCAGCAGAACTTGCAGGCTGCCGCTGCTAATTTCCAGCAGCAGATTCAGCAGAATGCTTTAACTCGTGAGGCTGCTGAGCAAAGACAGGCTGCTATACAGAAGCAGAATAATGATTTGCAGGGATTGCAGCAGCGTTTGAGCAACGAGTTTGCTTCAGAACAGGAGAAGTACAATAAGGCTCTTCATGATAGCATCGCTAATTATCTGGCAAGATATAATAAGGATAAGAAATATAGCATTATCTTCTCTAAGAGTGGTGACAACTTGCTGTACGCAGACAAGGCTTATGATATTACCAATGAAGTAATCTCTGGTCTTAATAAGGCTTACAAGAGCACACTCCCTGCTGCTACTCCTGCTGCAAAGAAGTAATATTATTATGTTAAGAGACGAGCGGTATCAATTTGTGTTGGATTACTTTCGGCAATCCATGCCACATGTAACCACGGAGTTGCAGTTTGGTAGTGCATTTCAGCTTTTGGTGGCAACCTTGCTTTCGGCTCAATGTACAGACAAGCGTATCAATATGGTTACACCTGCTCTTTTTGCCCATTATCCTGATGCAAACAGAATGGCTCAGGCTGAGGAGGATGATATCTACGATCTGATTAAATCAGTCAGTTATCCTAATGCCAAGGCTAAGCATCTGGTGGAAATGTCACGTAAACTGGTATGTGATTTTAATGGAGAGGTTCCTTCTGAAATGGCTCAGTTGGTTACTCTTCCTGGCGTAGGGCGAAAAACTGCAAATGTGATACGGGCAGTTTGGTTTGGTAAGGCTACGATGGCTGTTGATACACACGTTTATCGCGTAAGTCACCGTTTGGGCTTAGTTCCTAAAACCGCTGATACTCCTCGTAAAGTAGAAGATTACCTGATGAAGCATATTCCAAAGGAAGATATTCCTAATGCTCATCACTGGTTACTCCTGCATGGCAGGTATGTTTGTAAAAGTGCTAACCCAGATTGTGGTAAGTGTCAGTTTACAGATATCTGTCCTAAATTGCTGAAAAACAGTAAATTATAAATATGGATACAAAAAATCCCAAACAGTTGGTTGATATTCAATCTCTGTTTGGGATTTTTTGATGTTTTATCTTTTTATATTAATTCCAGAATCTTATCGATAATCTTATCTATTGTAGTAGAATCAGTAGCTTGATCTATTTTCTGATTTATCTTTTCCTCGATTTTCTTGCTCACCTTGTCTGCAGCCTTATCCATAGCTTGATTGGCTCTGTCTTCCAACTTCTTCTGGATATTTCCGCCCAAATCTCTTTCATCAGTTGTGCTTTCGCCCAAATCTTTTTCGTCAGTAGTGTTTTCACTTGAATCGTACTCGTCAGAACTGGTATTTTCTGGGTTGTTTCCTTCCAATGCTTTTACCATGTCGTCAGAATTCATAGTAATGACTTTTCCGAAAATTCCATAACTTACTGTATGTTCTTTGTCTTGAATAGTCACAGTACCTTTCGAGAAAATCAGATAGTTATGATATTCGAAGAGATTGTCAAGTGCCGAGTCAATAAAATTACCTGCAAGCATTCTCGCCATCATTCCAAAACCTTGTGAGAAGATATCATTGCCATTAGATGTTGTTGCTTTTTCCACGGCTTTACTTACTTCTGTGCGAATGGCATTTTCATGTGATTCTCTATTCGGATTTGTCAGAGCCATGATAATGAGGAGAAGCAAGACAAGTCCACCGAAAATTTTGAGCAAATAATGATTTTGCGGTTTCTTTTCCTCTTTATAGGGAGCCGAAGGGGGTGTTGGCGGAATTGCAGTTTCTTGTTGCATGCCTGTGGAAGAAGCATTCCTATGTTCATTTGTCTTTTCATTCAAAATGTAACGGAGTTCAGAAATAGTCCAGGCTGGTTGCCAGTCTTTCATACCTTCTTTCCATACTAAGGTTTCTGATGAAATACCCATTTCTGCAAGTTGGGCTATCGTATATGGTCCTTCTTGCTGATTATTTAATATAACAAAGAATTTCATTTGCTTATGATATTATATATAATGTATGGTCTTCTTTTATTCATGTGTAGCTTTCCACCAGCCAGTTTTCTCTTTACCTCTGATGGCAACAGGATGCTGGCTTGGGTCAGAAATTGAAAGACCGCAATAATTCTTGATCTTAATTGTTACTTCTGGATACTGTCTTAAAGCTGTATATGCGCAATCAGTATGTGCTGCAGCTTTGACTGTTTTCTTCAGTTGGTTGCTGAATTGTTCTTTCAGATAACCATTTGGTCTCAAACTGTCAACATATACTGCCATGTCGTAGGACAGATGTGGCAAGAAACCATCGAGTGGCTGAATGGAGTCGAGAGGAATCGTGGTATCTAATGTATATTTTTGATTGATTTCTTTCATTACATTTGCCAGCGCATCTAATTGTCTGCAATCGATGGCAGCCATATTGCAATATGGAAAATTGCTATTCTTGTAGAAGTTTACGATGCCATTTACAAGACTGCTATAGTTTGGGGTTGTTCCATTAAGATAGCTCCACATTGAGCGGTAAGGAATTCCTTTTGCCATGATTTCACTACTGGTAGCGACGAGATAGTTGGTAACATCTTTCAACTCGTAGGCGGTTTCTATATTGCTCATGTAGCAGACGTCGAAGAGGATGTATTGCATCTTCAATCCGCTCTCTCTGATGCCTTCGGCAAGGGTGCTGATATCCATGGCGTTTTCTGCCAGGCTCACACTGCCGAAGAAGCGGGTGAGGGGGGCGTTGGGATCAGGACCAAACTGAATGCCGCTGAAAGAGGAGATACCGGTAGCAGAATAGCCGGCTGCAGAATAGCCGGTAGCTGAATTGTCGGCTGCGGAATAGCCGCTCAAGGCGCTATCGCTTGGTCGTGTTACGCTTGGACGTGCATAGTAAGGGTATCTGTTCCAGTCGCTGGCATAAGTCCATCCACAACCATGTGCTCCCACGATGAGTGCATAGTTCAGTGCACTGGCTTGCATTTTCACCTCGTTCAGAATATCTGCGATGCCCTCGGCTGAGGCATACGAAGCACCCTCGTATTCCTTCAGGGGAACACGGTCCACGCTTTTGGTAGTAGCATTATATTGCAAGTCATAGAGCGTGCTGTGGTTATATTTATCGCTTAGGAACACCAGAACGCGGGAATTGTTGAGTCCCTTTCTGTCGATGATGCCATCGCAGATGCTGTCGATGTTGTTCTGCAAATAGCCCAATAATTCCGTGCTGCTTTTGCCTCCCGTCCATGGATAGAACGCCAGGATAGTCTGCTTGTTGACGCTATCCGTATCAAAAGCCTCTTCGCTGCAACCCGTAAAAGTCATCGCGAGCGAAATCATGCATATAAATAAGGTGAAAAGCTTCTTGATCATGTTTATATCTAAAAAGGTTAAATGTTTAGTGCTTAGCGTATGACACACTAAACACTAAACATTATTTATAATTATTTTCCGTAATTATGTCTCTAATTATATCTATAATTATTTCTAACTATGTCTATAATTAGTTCTAATTATGTTTCTAATTACTTCTTCTTGAGTTCCTCGATGGTAGCCTTCAGGGCAGCAATCTTTTCTACAGAGTCGCTTTCCTTCTTACGTTCGAGGGCTACAACCTTCTCTGGAGCGTGAGCCACGAAGTTCTCATTGCTGAGTTTCTTGCGTACACCCATCAGGAAGCCTTCTAAGTGCTTGAGCTGAGCTTCTGCCTTCTCAATCTCGGCAGCTACGTCGATAAGGTCGCCCAAAGGAACGGCAAACTCGTCAGTACCTACCATGAAGCTGGATGCATCAGCGCTCTTTTCTGCAATGACCTCAATCTTGTCGAGGTTTGCCATCTTAAGAGTTATCTCATTGAAAGCTTCGAAATCGTTCTTGCCAACTACCTGGAGAGACAGCTGCTCCTTCTGTGCAATGTTCTTCTGGTTGCGGACAGTACGAACGCCTGCGATGATCTGCTTCACTGCCTCGATGTCTGCAGTCAACTTCTGCTCCTCTGCTGTAGGTGCAGGCATCTCCAGCTTCTCGCGCATGATGCTCTCGCCATCCTTGCGGTCGTAGATGTGCTGCCACAACTCCTCGGTGATGAATGGCATGAATGGATGCAACATCTTCAGGAGGGCATCGAAGAAACGGAGGGTAGCGTCGTAGCTCTTCTGGTCGATAGGCTGACCATAAGCAGGCTTTACCATCTCCAGGTACCAAGATGAGAACTCATCCCAGAACAACTTATATACAGTCATCAGAGCCTCAGAAATACGATATTCCTTAAACTGCTTTTGCATCTCTTCGTTTACCTCCTTGAGTTTAGCGTCAAACCACTTCACTGCGATTTCTGCGCTCTTAGGCTGCTCGATGTCGGCTGTTTCCCAACCCTTAACAAGACGGAAAGCATTCCAAATCTTATTGTTGAAGTTACGTCCCTGCTCGCAGAGGCTCTCGTCGAAGAGGATGTCGTTGCCGGCTGGAGCACTGAGCATCATACCCATACGAACACCGTCGGCACCAAACTTGTCAATCAGATCCAATGGGTCTGGTGAGTTACCGAGACTCTTGCTCATCTTGCGGCCGAGCTTATCGCGAACGATACCTGTGAAATATACGTGCTTGAATGGCATCTTGCCACGATACTCGTAGCCAGCCATGATCATACGTGCTACCCAGAAGAAGATGATATCCGGACCAGTTACGAGGTCGGAAGTAGGGTAGTAGTAGTTGATCTCCTCGTTGTCTGGATGCTCGATGCCATCAAACAGAGAGATAGGCCACAACCATGAAGAGAACCAGGTGTCGAGGCAGTCGCTCTCCTGCTCAAGATCCTCAGCCTTGATGCTGGCATTCTTCTCCTGAGCGAGCTTCAGAGCCTCCTCGGCAGTCTCTGCTACCACGAAATCCTTCTTGCCGGCATTGTCGAAGTAGTAGGCTGGGATGCGGTGACCCCACCAGAGCTGACGGCTGATACACCAGTCCTTGATGTTCTCCAACCAGTGGCGATAGGTGTTCTTGTACTTCTTAGGATAGAACTCGATGTCGTCGTCCATTACTGGAGGGAGGGCGATGTCAGCAAAGTGCTGCATCTTGAGGAACCACTGTGTAGAGAGCTTTGGCTCGATAGGCACATTGGTACGCTCAGAGAAGCCCACCTTATTATTATAGTCCTCAATCTTCTCCATCAGACCGGCGTTCTGAAGGTCGATGGAAATCTGCTTGCGCACGTCCATGCGGTCCATGCCTACATAGAGACCTGCAGCCTCGCTGATGGTACCGTTGTCGTTGAAGATATCGATGGTCTCCAAACCGTGCTTCAAACCGAGGGCGTGGTCGTTGATATCGTGAGCAGGAGTTACCTTCAGGCATCCGGTACCGAACTCGATATCTACGTATGTATCCTCGATGACAGGAATCTCGCGGTTTACGAGAGGTACGATCACGTGCTTGCCCTTCAGCCAGGTATTCTTCTTATCCTCAGGGTTGATACACATGGCAGAGTCGCCCATGATAGTCTCCGGACGGGTGGTTGCTACTACTGCGTAGTATCCCTTTTCATCCTTGTGCATCACGTTCTCCTCGTCCACCTGCTGGCAGTCCTGCTCTACTACATAATACTTCAAGTGGTAGAGCTTAGAGTGCTCGTCCTTGTAGATAACCTCCTCGTCAGAGAGCGCAGTCTGAGCCTTAGGGTCCCAGTTAACCATGCGCACGCCACGATAGATGAGACCCTTCTTGTAAAGGTCGCAGAATACGTGGATTACGGCACGAGAGCGGGTCTCGTCCATGGTGAATGCTGTGCGGTCCCAGTCGCAGCTGGCACCGAGTTTACGGAGCTGCTTGAGGATGATGCCACCATGCTCGTGAGTCCAGTCCCAAGCGTGCTTGAGGAACTCATCGCGAGTAAGGTCAGTCTTCTTGATGCCCTGCTGAGCGAGGCGGTTAACCACCTTAGCCTCGGTAGCGATACTGGCGTGGTCGGTACCTGGTACCCAGCAAGCGTTCTTGCCCTCCATGCGTGCACGGCGAACGAGAATATCCTGGATTGTATTGTTGAGCATGTGTCCCATGTGGAGCACACCCGTTACGTTTGGTGGAGGGATTACCACCGTATAAGGTTCACGACCGTCTGGCTTAGAGCTGAAAAGCTTGTTGTCGAGCCAGTACTGATACCATTTACTTTCCACTGCTTGTGGATCGTATTTACTTGCTAATTCCATTGTTTCTATCTAATTTTTATTCTTTTTCTTTCTTTTTCCTTAAAAAACGGTGCAAAGATACTACTTTTTGGGCGAAAAACACTATCTTTGCATCAAAATTATTAATTTTTGCACAAAACGATGGTTAGTAATGCAGTAAAAGAAGTTTCAGAGCAAGATAGAAGAAAACAGTTAGCCGGTTTTCTCTATGATATGGCGAAGCTGATGTTCAGTGGCGTCGCTGTTGGTGGTTTGTCGCCCCTGTTCACAGGTAAGGACTTGGGTGACATCAATATTGCGTGTGTAATAGTTGGCTTTATTTGTGGGTGTACGCTTGCTTATATTGCCAATGAATTGTTAAAAATTAAAGAGTAAGAATATGAATTGGGATATTATGGGAGCTTGGTTTCTCTTCAATGTAATGATGTGTGTGGCTGCTGTTTCTTTCGCCATTTTCCTTAATACGAAAGCGGGAAAGAAGTGGAAGAAGAATCTTTAAGAAATGGAAGCATATTTGTTTTTTAATGTAATGATGTTTGTGTTTGCATTGTCTTTTGCCATTTTCCTCAACACGAAGGCAGGCAAGAAATGGAAAGATAATCTTTAATGAGAGGTTACAATCATGCATACGAAAGAAGAAAAGTTAGCGGCGTTCAGTCGCTTGTTGGATGTGCAGGACCGTTTGCGCCTGCAGTGTCCATGGGATAAGAAACAGACATTCGAGAGTCTTCGTCCGAATACAATCGAGGAGACTTTCGAACTCTGTGATGCACTGATGAAACGCGATTATAAAGATATCAAGAAAGAGTTGGGTGATGTTTTGGAGCATGTGATGTTCTACAGTATCATCGGACGAGAAGATGGTGAGTTTGATATCTGCGATGTTTGCAATCAGGAAGCAGATAAACTGATGTTCCGTCATCCATTTATCAATTGGAACGAGGAAGGAGAATGGAGCGTATCCAATCCTGATATGTATATCAACGAAAATGGACAGGTGGTTTATAAAGAAGAAAAATGTGAGTCTGAGGATTCTGCTTCTGATGATGACCAGAACTCTTTGGTAAAGGCGGGTTCATTCAAACCTAAAACATCAACTGCTGTTGAGAAAACCTGGGAACAGATTAAGCAGCAGGAGAAGGATGGAAATGAAAGAGTGCTTAGCGGTGTTCCTAATGCCTTGCCTTCTCTTATTAAAGCTTATCGCATACAGGACAAGGCAAGAAATGTAGGTTTTGATTGGAAAAACAAAGAGGATGTTTGGGATAAGGTTCAGGAGGAACTTGATGAATTGAAAATAGAATTGGCAAAGGAAGATAAGGAAAATTCTACAAAGGAATTAGGTGATTTCCTTTTTTCTGTGATCAATGCAGCCCGTCTCTATAAACTGAATCCCGATAATGCGCTTGAACATACCAATCAGAAATTCATTCGTCGCTTTAATTATGTGGAAGATCATACCTTAAAGAAAGGAAAAAATCTGAAGGATATTTCATTGGAAGAAATGGATCAACTTTGGAATGAAGCTAAATCTTTAGAGAAAAATGAAGGCCAATGATAATCCTGCGATTATTGGTTATCCTGCGAATTATAGACTATATCGCGAATATTGATAAAAATAAATAATAAGGAGATTTAAATATGAAGAAATTATTTTTTGTAACAATAGCTGTGGTAAGCCTGTTTATTGTTAACAGTTGTAAGGAACGTAAAACGTCCAATGTCATTTCTGTTGTTGATTCAGCAGATGTTGATGTTCCGGACTCGACAATATATGGTATTTGCGGTGACGGCACCACAATGCATAATCTTCAATTGATAACAGATGCTGGAGATACCTTGAATGTTTTTATTGATGATGAAGAACCTAACATCGTGAAAGGTGGTTTGTTGGCAGGTGACAGAATCGCTTTGATATTGAATGGTCAAAAAAATGAAGAACTGGGCGATGTGGCTGCTAAGCAGGTGATTAATCTGACTTCACTTCTCGGAAAGTGGACGAGTCTGGATAAGAATTTTGAGATTATTGAAGGCGGTGAGGTCAAGAATCATGTGAAGGCAGAACAGAATCCTTGGACATCATGGAAGATTCTCAATGGTAAGTTGTTGCTCAACAAGGATACTTTCATGATTGATGAATTAGGCCCTGACAGTATGTATTTGGAAAATAATGCTGGAATCTTTACTTTCAAGCGTCAAGTATAATATATTTCCAAGCGTTGGGTATAAGTTTCTTGTAAGAGGAAAATAATTAACGTTATAGATAACTTTTAATGGAACCTTTTAGAATTCATATATTAGGGTGTGGCAGTGCATTGCCCACCCTTAAACATTATCCTACTTCGCAAATTATTGAATTGCGAGGAAAGGCTTTTATGATAGATTGTGGTGAGGGCGCACAGATACAATTCAGGCGCTCCCGCATTCATTTTGGGAAGATTAATGCCATCTTCATTTCTCATCTCCATGGTGACCATTGCTTTGGCTTGCTCGGATTACTTTCTACCTTTGGAATGTTAGGTCGAACCTCTTCTTTAAAAGTCTATGCGCCAAAAGAATATGAGAGTTTGTTTAAACAACAGTTAGATTTCTTTATGACGGGTATGGAATATAAAATCGAGTTTATTCCCGTTGATACCAAGGTGTCTGAAATTATCTATGAAGACAAGTCTCTTACGGTAGAAACAATTCCACTTCAGCATCGCGTTCCTTGCTGTGGATTTCTGTTCCGCGAGAAGGCTACATTGCCCCATATCCGACGTGACATGATTGACTATTATGAGATACCGGTAAGTCAGATTAATAATATCAAGTTAGGAAAAGATTGGATTACATCGGATGGAAAGGTTATTGACAATAGCCAATTGGTTACTCCAGCAGAAACGCCAAGAAGTTATGCCTATTGTAGTGATACAAAGTATATGCCTGAGCTTTATAAAAAAATACAGGATGTAACGGTACTTTATCATGAGAGTACTTATGCTTCGGAGAATGAGGATAGAGCCAAACTTTATTATCATTCCACAGCGAAGCAGGCTGCTCTTGTAGCTAAAGCAGCCAATGTTGGTAAACTTCTTTTAGGCCATTATAGTGCAAGATATAATTGTGAAGCCGTTTTGCTCAATGAGGCAAAAGCCGTTTTCCCTCATAGTTTTTTAACTCAGGAAGGGGATGTCGTAGAGATTTAAATGGCCTACAAAAAAGAAATTTGCAAAAAAATATAAATCTGATGCAAGATTTTCATATTTTTCAGTTTTTAGATAAAAAGGCTATGAGTTTAAGACCACCCTGTTGTGGTAACTTGTTGTTAAAGAATGAAATCAGAAAAGGAATTATTGGATGACATCAAAAAGGGCGACAGGAGTGCGTTGCATCAACTGTATAGCCGATATGTGGGATATGCCATGGCTGTAGGGCTGAGGTATGTCCCTGATCGTGATGATCTCAATGATGTCATTCAGGATAGTTTCGTGAAGATTCTATCTTTTGTCAACAGGTTTGAATACAGGGGTGAGGGATCGTTGAAGGGATGGATTCTTAGGATTGTTTCTAACGAGGCAATCAATTTCATCAAACAGAAAACGAAATTTTCTTTTGTTGATGAGTTCCCAGATGAGATAGAAGAACAAGTACCAGACGTCGATAAAGTGCCACCGCAAGTTCTGAATCAGATGATCAGTGAGTTGCCTGATGGTTATAGAATGGTTTTGAATCTCTATGTCTTTGAACAAAAGAGTCACAAGGAGATTGCAGAGATGCTTGATATCAAGGAATCTACTTCTGCTTCTCAGTATTTGAGAGCCAAGAAACTTTTAGCGAGCAAAATTAATAATTATCTAAAGAATAAGGAATATGAATAACGATTGGACAGACAGACTACGCGACCGGATGGCAGACTATGAAATGCCAGTCGGAGATGAGTTGTGGGCTAACATAGAACAATCGTTAGCTCAAGATGAGGTATTTGCGAATAAAAACGACCATAGCAATCATGGTGTCGCTCGCTCTATTGTGATGCGTCGTTTCTCTATAGCTGCATCAATAGCAGCCCTTCTTGCTGGTAGTGCCTATGTGTATTTCCATCCGTGGAATGAAGTTGCAGAAAAAGAAGTTGCTGCTATATTTGACAAAGGTCCCAAAACTTTCATTGATAAAAGGAAGACAACTGTCCCTAAAGATAGTCAGGCAGCAATCTCTGATAATAGTCAGAAATCAATCTCTGATAATGGTCAAAATGCGATGTCTAAAGATGGACTGCAAACTTTGTCTGGAGGCGGACAGAATAGGAACAACATTCTTGCTCAATCTAATTCTGTAGAATTAGTAAGTTCTGAATCTGCTTTGTCTTTAGATTTAGATACTCAGAGTTCTGCCCGTTCTGTAAATGAGAAATCAGAAGCGGTTCCTTCATCCCGTTCTTCTCGGAAAGTAAACTCTCTAATAACTTCAGAAGGTGATGTAATGTCTTCTGCTCAGAACGGAAGAAGGACTGTTTTGGCACAAAGCAGTATGGATGAAGAACTGGGACGTAAAGACAAACGTCATCGTGGTGGCTTGAAACTCCAGTTGTACGGCGAAAATGGATTTATAGGAAAGACATCGGGAGGCAATAGTCCTGTATTGATGAGCTCTATGCCTTCTTCTGATCCTGTTTATTATGATAAAAATATCAAGATTGCCAATTTCTTTGATGAAAGATATATGGCTATGATTCCAACTTCGGATCTCTACGAAGAGACCAAGCATCATCAACCGATATCTGTAGGTATGCAGGTGGGCTTTCATCTTCTTCCCAAGTTGAAACTCTCTACGGGTCTGGTTTATACCAAAGTCAGTTCGGATTTCATCAGTGGAGTTTCTGATACCCGTACAGTATCTACCCAAGATCTTCATTATATTGGAATACCGCTCAATTTGAGTTATTCTGTATGGGAATATAAAGGCTTGCATACTTACGTGACAGCAGGTGGCGAAGGAGCTGTAAATATTAAGAATCATACCGAAACGGATGGAGAAGTAAAAGAAAGCAAACGTGATAAGATGCAATGGTCAACAAATGCATCTGTTGGTATCCAGTATGATTTTATTCCTCAATTGGGAGTTTATGTGGAGCCTGGAATGAAATATTACTTTGATAATGGAAGTCAGATTGAAAATATCTTCAAAGATAAAAAGTTGAATTTCAATATCCAGTTCGGTCTCCGATTCAATGTTGGAAAATAATAAAGTTAATTATAAAAAAAAGGAGGGTGTGTCATAAGTCTGTGACGCACCCTTTTTCTATCTGTATTTTCCTACAATAAATGTTAAAACATGCCCTTCTCGATGACACTCCCGTTTTCTACAAATACTCTTATAATTTCCCTTCTCTGCCTGGGTATATTTTTCTCCCTGCCCACGCAAGAATTTTTCCGTGGGCAGGGAAAAATAAAAGTGGGTACAGGGACGGAAATTATGAAACCTGAATCCTCGAAAATTATAGACGGATGAAGAAGCGCTTTTTTAGTCACTTAACGAAGCGCTTTATTAGCACTTAACGATGCGCTTCATTAGACCTTAACAAAGCGCTTCGTTAGAGGTTATAAATGCGTTTCTTTTGAGGAAATGCTTTATAAAAAAGGGTGCGTCACAGACTTATGACACACCCTCTCTTTTTTATATGATTTTTCTGATTTAGTTCTTGAAACTGTGGATAGGAGCAGGGATGCGTCCTACACGGTTGACAAATGCTTCACAACTGAAAGAGTTGACAGGCATGATAGGTGCATGACCCAGCAAACCGCCAAAGTCAACATTGTCGCCAACCTTCATTCCTACAACAGGAATAACGCGGACTGCAGTTGTCTTCTGATTGATCATACCGATAGCTGCCTCGTCAGCAATCACACCAGAAATGGTTGTTGCAGGAGTATCGCCAGGAATTGCAATCATATCAAGACCTACAGAGCAAACACAGGTCATAGCTTCCAATTTCTCGATAGTCAGAGCACCTGCCTCTACAGCATCAATCATACCCTGGTCTTCACTTACAGGAATGAAAGCACCACTCAGACCACCTACGTATGATGAAGCCATGATGCCACCCTTCTTTACCTGGTCATTCAACAAAGCCAAAGCAGCAGTAGTACCAGGAGCTCCTGGATGTTCCAAACCGATTTCCTTGAGAATATCAGCCACACTGTCGCCGATAGCAGGAGTAGGAGCCAGAGATAAGTCGATGATGCCGAATGGGATATTCAGACGAGCAGAAGCCTCTTTAGCCACCAACTGACCTACACGCGTAATCTTGAAAGCTGTACGTTTGATGGTCTCGCACAAAACCTCGAAACTTTCACCGCGAACACTTTCCAGTGCATATTTTACAACACCAGGACCGCTGACACCAACGCTGATGACAGCATCAGCTTCGCTAACACCATGGAAAGCACCAGCCATAAACGGATTATCGTCAGGTGCATTGCATAAAACAACCAACTTAGCACAACCTAATGAACCCTTGTCCTTGGTTGCTTCAGCAGTATCCTTGATGATTTGTCCCATCAGGCGGACTGCATCCATGTTGATACCTGTCTTTGTAGAACCTACATTGATAGAACTGCAGATAAAATCAGTCTGCGCCAGAGCCTGTGGAATAGAACGAATCAGAAGTTCATCGCTCTTGCTCATACCCTTGCTTACGATGGCAGAGTAACCACCCAGGAAGTTTACACCGAGTTCCTTGGCACATTTGTCAAGCGTCTTGGCTATCTTCACATAGTCGTCTGTAGTCTTGCATGCAGAACCGCCTACGAGTGAAATAGGAGTAATGGAGATTCTCTTGTTGACGATAGGAATACCAAATTCCTTTGAGATATCTTCGCCGGTTTTTACCAGATTTTTGGCCAGGCGAGTTATTTTATTGTATATGTTCTGACAGAGCACGTCTACATCTGTTGCAGCACAATCCAACAGGTTGATACCCATTGTGATGGTACGAACGTCGAGATTTTCCTGCTCAATCATCTTGTTGGTTTCGATAACCTCAGATATGTTGATCATAATTGTATTTTTATCTATATATATAATAATGTGTCAAACTGATACCCTGAATGAATATCAGAATTGATTAGATACGGTGCATCATATCAAAAATTTCCTCACGCTGGGTTTTGATCTGTACACCCATGCCTTTACCAATCTCAGCAAGTTCATCAGCCACATTCTCAAAAGACTTCTTCATCTTACCCATGTCAACAATCATCATCATGTTGAAATACTCCTGAACGATGGTCTGTGAGATATCAAGAATGTTGATGTCATTCTCTGCCAAATAGGTACAAACCTTTGCAATGATACCCACAGTATCTTTGCCCACTACTGTAATAATTGTTCTGTTCATGATCAAATCTATTTGTTTTTGGTAATTATTTTGTCTGCAAAATTAACACTTTATTATCGAACTGCCAAATAAATATTCAAAAAGTTATTGTTTTTAATGGAAAGAATATTCTTTTTGCAGTAATTTCCCTGTTTCTTATTTGGTTCCGAAATACAGGAAGAGCATACCTAAGAGCACCAAAAGTAGGTCGACAAACTTTGCTTTGAGGTTCTTTTCGTGGAAAATGGCGGCTCCAAAGAGGAAGCTGACGATGACACTTCCGCGTCTCACCATACTCACGATACTGATCATGGCTCCTGGCAAACTCAATGCATAGAAATAGACGAAGTCTGCTGCGCTCAAGAAGATACTGATGAATACGATAGACCAGTGCCAGTGGAATGGGGTGGTACTGTTTTTCTTAGGCCACCAGATCATGAGCATCATCGCTCCCATGAGGAAGAATTGATAGATATTGTACCAGCTCTGTACAATCATTCTGTCCAGTCCTACGCCACCATTTTCTGGAGGAGCCATGAGATATTTGTCGTACAGACCGCTGATCGCTCCTAATATGGCAGCCAAGACGATGAAGTAGATCCACTTGTCATGCTTGAAGTCGATTCCTTCTTTCTTTCCGCTTTTGCTGAGCATGGCGAAAGAGATGATGGCCAAGATCACACCGATCCACTGATATAGGTTCAATACCTCCCCATATACAATCAGTGCACCTACAAGTGTCATCACCGGTCTTGTGGCGTTGATTGGTCCTACAATGGTAAGAGGCAGGTGCTTCATGCCGAAATAGCCGAAAGTCCAACTGCTCAGTACAATCATACTCTTCAATACGATATATTTATGAACTTCCCATCCGCCTTCGGCTACATGAAAAATCGTTCCGTCCAGTTGAGTTCCTGTATAGCTCATTATGATGAACGGAATGAAAATGAGCGATGAAAATAGGGTGTTCAGAAAGAGCACCGGAATCACCGCGTTACCAGAAAGAGCCTTTTTCTTGAAGGCGTCATAGAATCCCAGCAGTGTGGCTGAGAGAAATGCTAATACTAACCACATAAATTTTAATCTTATTGCCTTTTATTTACCTATTGTTTTTTCTGATATTTTAATTTACTTTTTCTGAAGTCCAGAATTTCTATAGTCCTGGATTCCTGAAGTACTTGGTTTCCCAGTTCCAGATTCCTTCACTTCTTGATTCCTCCAGTCCTTTGATCTCTCCAGTCATTGAATCCTCCAGTTCTGATATTCTCCAAGTGTTTATTTCTCCTCCAGTTCCTTCTGCAGTCTCAGAATCTCATCTCTGTATTGCGCAGCTTGCAAGAAGTCGAGTTCCTTGGCAGCCTGTTTCATCAGGGCAGTCGTGTTTTCAATACTCTTGACGAGCTCCTCCTTACTCATACTGCGTACGATAGGATCGGCAGCAAAAGCGCCTCCTTCCGGTTCGACATATACCCGTCTGTTTTCCTTTTTGCCGTCACCGATGCGATAGTTATCTTCCTTGTCGGCAGATGTTGGGAGTGCAGAGGTAATTGCCTTCTCTATCTGTTTAGGTGTGATACCATGATCGGCATTGTACTGCAACTGGATACTTCTTCTGCGGGCAGTTTCATCGATGGTACGCTGCATGCTCTCTGTGATGTTGTCTGCATACATGATTACCTTTCCATTGACGTTTCTTGCCGCTCTACCGGCAGTCTGTGTGAGTGAACGGTGACTTCTCAGGAAACCTTCCTTGTCGGCATCAAGAATCGCTACCAATGAAACCTCAGGCAGGTCAAGTCCCTCACGTAAGAGATTGACGCCCACCAGTACGTCGTAAATACCAGCTCGCAGGTCGTTCATGATTTTCACACGGTCAAGCGTAGCCACATCACTGTGGATATAGGCAGCTTTCACATTATGATTCAGCAAGAACTCAGTCAATTCCTCTGCCATTCTCTTGGTCAGGGTCGTAATCAGTACTCGCTCGTTTCTTTGTGTCCTGGTCAATATCTCATCCAGCAGGTCGTCTATCTGATTTTCACTTGGTCTTACTTCTATTTCAGGATCCAACAGTCCCGTCGGTCTAATCAACTGTTCTACCACAATACCCTCAGCCTCCCTGAGTTCATAGTCGGCAGGTGTGGCACTTACGTAGATAGCCTGATGAATCATACTGTGGAATTCTTCAAAGGTCAGCGGTCTGTTGTCAAAAGCAGCAGGAAGTCTAAAACCGTATTCCACGAGATTCTTCTTTCTGGCTCTATCACCTCCGTACATCGCACCTATCTGTGGGATGCTGACATGACTCTCATCCACCACAAGCAGGAAATCTTTCGGGAAGAAGTCCAGCAGACAGTATGGTCGTTCTCCAGCCTGTCGTCCGTCGAAATATCTGGAGTAGTTTTCGATACCCGAACAGTGACCTAATTCCTTGATCATTTCCATATCGTATTCCACTCTTTCCTTGATTCGCTGTGCCTTGATTCCATCGCCGATACTCTTGAAGAACTCTTCCTGCTTCACCAGGTCGTCCTGTATCATGCGGATAGCCTGTTCTGTCTGTTCCTTGGTTGTCACAAACAGATTGGCAGGATAAATCTCATATAGGTCGAATGATTCTATGCGATGATAGGTGAGAGAATCTACTTCCTCGATACTGTCGATTTCATCGTCCCACCAGGTAACTCTCAGCACATGGTCACTATAGGCCATGAAGATATCCACTGTTTCACCCTTCACCCTGAAGTTTCCTCGCTGCAGTTCTATGTCGTTTCTTACATACAGCGCATCAACCAGTTGGCGCAGGAATACATTGCGGTCCAGTATCTGTCCTTTCTTTATCTTGATGATATTTTCCTGCATGGCAGTAGGTCCACCCATACCATAGATACAGGAAACAGAGGAGACCACGATGACATCCTTTCTACCTGATAATAGAGCAGAAACGGCTCCGAGTCGCAACTTGTCTATTTCTTCGTTGATGGCAAGGTCCTTCTCTATGTAGGTGTCCGTAGTAGGAAGATAAGCTTCTGGCTGATAATAGTCGTAGTAGGAGACATAGTATTCCACTGCGTTTTCAGGGAAGAAGCCCTTCATTTCCTGATACAACTGTGCAGCCAGAGTCTTGTTGTGACTCAGGATGAGGGTCGGCTTTCCCACGTTGGCAATGACATTGGCCACGGTGAAGGTTTTTCCCGAACCGGTGACGCCTAAGAGAACCTGTGCAGGATCTCCTTGCTCCACACCCTGAGTGAGTTGCCTGATCGCCTGTGGCTGATCGCCGGTAGGCTGGTATTTGGAAGTTATCTTGAATTCCATATCTGTTGATTTCAAAAATCAGTTTGTTGACAAGTATTGAGACACGAAGTCTTAATAAAATTAAATTATCGGTTGCAAAATTACAAAAAAAATCGCATAATTAGTTATAAAGAATGATAAAATGCGAAAAAGTGTATTTTTTTCTTTGTAGATAGCTATTTTATAGTTAACTTTGCATCACAAAACGTGATTATAATGAAAAAAACAATTCTTATATCAGCTTGTTTTGCGCTTCTGATGTCAAGTTGTGCAAATCAGTTTAACCAGGTTTATAAGTCTCAGGATTATAACTTGAAATATGAGTATGCCAAGCAGTATTTTGCTTCTGGCAAGTATTCTCGTGCAGCTACTCTTCTGAATGACTTGATTACTATCAAGAAGGGATCTACAGAGGCAGAGGAGAGTCTGTATATGCTCGCCATGTGTGAGTTTGAGATGAAAGACTATGAGACAGCAGCAGAGTATTTCCGCAAATATGTTTCCAGTTATCCTAAGGGTATCTATGCAGAGCAAGCTAAGTTCTTTGTAGGCGAAAGTCTGTATATGAATGCTCCAGAACCACGTCTTGACCAGAGTACTACGATTACAGCAATCAGTGCATTTCAGGAGTATCTTGACGTATATCCTGATGCCCGTCTGAAGAATTTGGCTACCAGTCGTCTTTTCGCTTTGCAGGATCTTCTGGTGGAGAAGGAATATAAGAATGCGAAGCTTTATTATGATTTGGGCAGTTATTTTGGCAACTGTCTGGGCGAGGGTAACAACTATCAGGCATGTATCGTAACAGCTCAGAATGCGTTGAAGGATTATCCTTATAGCAATAAGCGTGAAGCATTTGCCACACTGATTATGAAAGGCAAGTATGAACTGGCCAAGATGAGTGTGGAGGAGAAGCAGCTGGAGCGTTATCAGGATGCTGAGGATGAGTGCTACGGCTTCATCAATGAGTATCCAGATTCAAAGGAACGTGCCAATGCAGAAAAGATGATTGCGAAATGCAAGGAATTCGAAAAAGAACATCCAGAGGATGCACTGGAAAAATTGAGTTCCGGCAATTCCAATCAGTAAAGTTTCTTTTGGGATTTAGCTGTTGCAAGAATCTGTCTGAAGAGAATTGAATAATTTTTCTGAAGGGAATTGGATAATCTTTCTGAAGGGATTTAGAGAACATTATAAAAATAGTTTGAAGAATCTGCAGATTTATAGAATCTTCCAGAATAAGTATAATTTATAGAATTTCTCAAAAAAAAGAATAATAAGAATCAATCAAAATAGATATTAAATAAAGGTATTATTATGGATTACAAAAAAACAAAAGCTCCAACAAACACCGTGACTCGTAATATCATGGATCTCTGTGATGACACAAACAATATCTACGAGAGTGTAGCAATCATCGCTAAGCGTGCGAATCAGATTTCTCTTGATATTAAGCAGGAATTGAACAAGAAGCTCCAGGAGTTTGCTTCTTATAACGACTCTTTGGAAGAGGTATTCGAGAACCGTGAGCAGATTGAAATCTCTCGCTATTATGAGAAGCTCCCTAAGCCATCTCTCTTGGCTACTCAGGAGTTTGTAGATAAGAATATCTACTGGCGTGACCCAACAAGAGAGCACGCTCCTGTTGACAGATATTAATCTGATTACTGACTCTATATCATATATAATGCAGATTCTGCAAATATATAATTCAATGTTATATAGTAAGGTATTCTGCTTCTTTATGTGGTGTTTCTCCTTTTAATGAGGTGCTTCCCTTTTTAATGAGGAGTTCTGCCTTTTAATGTGGAGTTCCGTCTCTATTATGTAATTTTAGGAAAATAATTATAATTTAGGGATCTCAATTATATAGAAATGTAGGGTAGTGATTATATAATCATGTAGGAATATAACAAGATTATGATACAACGTAAACAAACATTGTTTCTTCTGGTCGCAGTCATTGCCAGTATGATCTGCCTGTTTGTACCTGTGGCTTCAGTGATGCCACAAGGTATGGGCAATCCAATGTCAGTACACTGTCTGGGCATTAGCGGCGAAGAGGGAATCCGTTTTGATGCAAGCTGTTTGCCACTGTTTCTCCTTTGCTCCGTTTCAGCATTGATGTCTCTGGCAACAGTATTCCTGTTCAAGAACCGTAAGTTGCAGATCAATCTCTGTTCTATCAATCTGCTTTTCAATGTACTCTGGTACGTAGATTATGCAGTGATCTTCTTCGGACTTGTAGGATTAGAAAAAGTATCCGGCAATTTGACATTCCATTGGGGTGCAGTAATGCCTCTTATATCACTTGTCTTTGTGCTTTTAGCACGCAAGGGAGTCAGTGATGATGAAAAATTGGTACGTGCTGCCGATAGAATTCGTTAATGCAACCCGTAGAATACGTTAAAAATAATTATAAAATCAACTTTAAATTTGTGAGAATCAAATAAAAGTTGTAATTTTGCACCCGTTGTCACGAGATGGCAGCATAAAATTCAAACCTCAAATTAAAAAATTAGATTAAAAAATGGCAACAAAAATCAGATTGCAGCGCGGCGGTCGTAAGAGCTATGCTTTCTACAGCATCGTAATCGCTGACGTTAGAGCACCACGTGATGGTAAATTTACTGAGAAGATTGGTACTTACAACCCTAACACCAATCCTGCTACTGTAGATTTGAATTTCGATCGTGCCCTCTACTGGGTAGAGACAGGTGCACAGCCAACAGACACAGTACGTAACATCCTCAAGGGCGAGGGCGTTTACTTGATGAAGCACCTCCGTGGTGGCGTTAAGAAGGGCGCATTCGACGAGGCTGAGGCTCAGAAGCGTTTCGACGCTTGGAAGAACGGCGCAGACCAGAAGGTTTCTGCAGTTCGTGACGCTGAGGCAAAGGCTAAGAAGGAAGCTGCTGCTAAGGAGCTCGAGGCTGAGAAGAAGATGAATGAAGCAATCGCAAAGAAGGTAGCTGACAAGAAGGCTGCTCAGGCTGCTGCTCAGGCAGAGGCTGAGGCTGCTGCAACTGCTGAGGAAACTCCAGCAGAGGACGCTCCTGCAGAGGCTTAATCTTCTTGAAGATTTAAAGTATAAAGGTCGGTTTCTCTTTTTGAGGTCCGACCTTTTTTATTAAACTTACCCCATTGGGGATTTTTTTTGGAAATAATAGATTCTGGATGATAGATTCTCAAAAAGAATAATAAATTCTTCATAATAAGGTTATTTATATTCTCATAATAAGGGTATTTACATTTTCAAAAGAATGAATTCTTTAAAAGTAGATTCTGTAATCAAGATTCTGTAATATATAGATTCTGTAATGATATCGGTTGAAAATCTTAAAGTTGAATTTGGCGTTAAACCTCTTTTTCATGATGTCAGTTTTGTCATCAATGATAGAGATCGCATAGCGCTCGTCGGTAAAAACGGTGCTGGAAAATCTACCATGCTCAAAATCCTGTGTGGTTTGCAGAAACCTACTGACGGTGTTGTGGCGATTCCAAACGATACCACTATCGGATATCTGCCTCAGGTCATGAAACTTCAGGACGATACGACGGTCAAGGAAGAAACCCGAAAGGCCTTTGCTCATAATACGGAGATGAAGGCGCGTCTTGATAAGATGCAACAGGAGATGGCTGACCGTACCGACTACGAGAGTGATGAATATGCGCAACTCGTGGAGAAGTTCTCTCAGGAACATGAACGCTACATGATGATGGGAGGTGAAAACTATGAGGCTGAAATCGAACGTACCCTGACAGGTCTCGGATTTGTGCGAGAGGATTTTGAACGTCCTACCAGAGAGTTTTCCGGAGGATGGCGTATGCGTATTGAATTGGCGAAAATCCTGTTGCAGAAACCTGATGTCCTCTTGCTCGATGAGCCTACCAACCATCTTGATATCGAAAGTATCCAGTGGTTGGAACAGTTTCTTGCTCAAAGTGCCAAGGCGGTAGTACTCGTGAGCCACGACCGTGCGTTTATCAATAATGTTACCAATCGTACGTTGGAGATTACCTGCGGAAGGGTAGAGGACTACAAAGTAAAATACGATGAGTATATCGTCCTTCGCCAGGAACGTCGTGAACAGCAGTTGAGGGCTTACGAGAACCAACAGAAGGAAATCGCTGATATTAAGGACTTTATAGAGCGATTCCGATATAAACCTACCAAGGCTGTACAGGTGCAGAGTCGCATCAAGCAGTTGGAGAAAATCGTACCGATCGAGGTGGATGAGGTGGATAACAAACAGATGCATCTCAAGTTCCCTCCTTGTCTGCGAAGCGGTGATTATCCGGTTATCTGCGATGAGGTACGCAAGGATTATGGAGAGCATACGGTTTTTGATCACGTCACCCTTACTATTAAAAGAGGTGAGAAGGTTGCGTTCGTTGGAAAGAACGGTGAAGGTAAATCAACGCTTGTCAAATGTATCATGGGCGAGATTCCTTTTACGGGCAACCTCAAGATTGGACACAATGTACAGATAGGATATTTCGCACAGAACCAGGCGCAGCTCCTTGATGAGAACCTCACGATATTCGATACCATCGATCGTGTAGCCACTGGTGAAATGCGATTGAAAATCAACGATCTCCTTGGTTCATTCATGTTCGGTGGTGAGACTTCAGAAAAGTATGTGAAGGTACTCAGTGGAGGTGAAAGAAGTAGATTGGCCATGATCAAACTGCTGCTTGAACCAGTCAACCTGCTGATACTCGATGAGCCTACCAACCATCTTGATATGCAGTCAAAGGATGTGCTCAAGGAAGCTATCAAGGCTTTTGATGGTACAGCTATCATCGTGAGCCACGACCGTGAATTCCTTGATGGATTGGTAGATAAAGTCTATGAGTTCGGTGGCGGAAAGGTACGTGAGCATTTAGGTGGTATCTATGACTATCTTCGTGCGCATAATGCAGATTCCATCAATGCCGCATTGACAAGTGCTCAGTCTGCTCCTGTAGCAGCAACTGTAGAAGCAACTCCTTCTGCCGGTAAACAGAATTATGCAGAGCATAAGGAACAGCAGAAGAAAATCCGCAAGGCGGAGAAGGCTGTCAAGGAGTGTGAAGATCGCATTGCCCGACTGGAAAAGCGCAAGAAGGAAATAGATGACCTCCTGATGAAGCCGGAGAATGCGACCAATATGGAACTTGTCACAGAATATACTTCGCTGATGCAGAAACTTGATGAGGAAAATGACAACTGGCTGCTTCTTTCTGAAAAGCTCGAAGAAGTCAGTAATTCATAAACCTTCTGCATGAGATTTCTTCCAGCAGATGCTTATCTTTCTGAGATTTAATAATAAAAAATATAACTAACATGAACATTAAAATGATTCTTCCGATGATGATGCTGGCAGCTATGCCTCTCGGCGCAGATGCACAGAACAAGTCGGGTCTTGTCATGGAAAACCTTGATAAGACAGTCAGTCCTGCTAATGATTTCTACCAGTTTGCTACAGGTGGATGGCAGAAGAACCACCCACTCCCAGCAGCTTACAGCTGCTACGGCAGCTTCAATCTGTTGGCAGATGACAACAACAAGCGTATCAATACCATTCTTTCTGAACTTCAGAAGAAGACTTATAAGAAGGGTACTATCGAGCAGAAATTGTCTGACTTCTATAAGTTGGCGCTTAATGTAGATGCTCGCAACAAGGCTGGTATCTCACCAGTTAAGCCACTTCTCGATGAGATGGAAGCAGCCAAGACAAAGGCTGACTTGCAGAAGATCCAGTTGAAGTATGCAGCACAAGGTTATGGTGTGAGCTTCGGTGGCGGCTTCGGTGCTGACGAGAAGAATGTCAAGATGAATATCTTCAATCTCGGTCAGGGCGGTCTTACCCTCGGTCAGAAAGACTATTATGTAAATAATGACACAGCTACAGTAGCTATCCGTGAGGCATTCAAGAAGTATGTTCAGAAGATGTTCCAGCTCTACGGTTTCTCAGCAGAGGAAGCAGCTCAGAAGGAGCAGGCTATCTTCCAGCACGAAACCATGTTGGCGCTCATCTCAAAGAGCATGACAGAACTTCGCGATCCTCAGGCTAACTATAATAAGATGACTCTCAAGGAGTTCCAGGAGAAATATCCTAACCTCAACTTCGAGGCAATGTGTAATGCAGAGGGTATCAAGAGCGAGTACATCCAGGAGATGATCGTAGGTCAGCCTGACTTCCTCGCTGGTCTCGACAAGATTACTGCAGCCGAGAATGACAATACGCTCAGAGCCTTGATGGAGTGGGATGTTATCCAGAGTTCATCTTCTTATCTTACAGATGAGATCCGTGAGGCTAACTTTGATTTCTTCGGCAAGACAATGAGTGGCCGTAAGGAGGATTATCCTCTCTGGAAACGTGCTACCAATCAGGTAGAAGCTCAGTTGGGCGAACCTCTCGGTCGTATGTACTGCAAGCGCTACTTCCCAGAGTCTTCCAAGAAGATCATGTTGGAATTGGTAAAAAATCTTCAGGTAAGTCTCGGTCAGCGTATCGATGCACAGACCTGGATGAGCGATACTACCAAGGCAGCAGCTCACGAAAAGCTCAACAAGTTCTATGTGAAGATCGGTTACCCTAACAAGTGGACAGACTATAGCAGTCTTCAAATCGATCCATCTAAGAGTTTCTATGAGAACGTGATGGCATGCCGCAAGTTTGCTCACGACAAGCATATCAATGACAAGGCAGGAAAGCCAGTGGATCGTGACGAGTGGTACATGACTCCACAGACAGTCAATGCTTATTATAACCCAACAACCAATGAGATTACCTTCCCAGCAGGTATCCTCCAGTATCCATTCTTCGATCCGAAGGCTGATGCTGCATTCAACTATGGTGCTATCGGTGTAGTGATCGGACATGAGATGACTCACGGATTTGACGACCAGGGAAGACAGTATGATTCAGATGGTAATATGCATGACTGGTGGACAGCTAATGATGCAGAGGGCTTCAACAAGCGTGCTGATCAGTATGCTGCATTCTTCAGCAATATCAAGGTATTGCCTGATTTGAATGCCAATGGTCGATTCACTTTGGGTGAGAACTTGGCAGACCACGGAGGTCTGATGGTTTCTTTCAATGCATTTAAGAATGCAACTGCAAAGAAAAAGCTCAAGGAGAAGGATGGTTTCACACCGGAACAGCGTTTCTTCCTTGCTTATGCTGGTGTATGGGGTCAGAACATCACAGAGCTGGAAATCCGCAACCGCGTAAAGAGCGACCCACATTCATTGGGTGAATGGCGAGTAAATGGCGCTCTTCCTCACATCAATGCCTGGTATGAGGCATTTGGTGTCAAGAAGGGAGACAAAATGTATATCCCAGAGTCAGAGAGATTAGATCTCTGGTAAAGAAATGATGATCCATACCTCTTTTCAGCTTTAAATATTCTTAGGGGTATGGGTCAGTTCTTTTTTAGATACAGCTATAGGAAAATGTGTTGAACAACTGTTCAACACATTTTCTGTTTTATAAAAAAAATCCTCTTTTTTTTCGCTAAGTCAGATTTTTACAGTAACTTTGCAGAAAAATACAAAGAAAGGATAAAAAATGCCATTAAGATTACCAGATAAATTGCCAGCCATCGAGTTGCTGAAGCATGAGAATATCTTTGTGATGGACGAGAGCCGGGCTCATAGCCAGGAAATCCGTCCACTTAAAATCGTGGTTCTCAACCTGATGCCGCTGAAGATAACTACAGAGACCGACCTCGTGCGACTGTTGTCCAATACGCCTTTGCAGCTTGAGGTCTATTTCATGAAACTCAAGAGTCATACCCCTAAGAATACTCCTATCGAGCACATGATGATGTTCTATAAGGATTTTTCCGAACTCTCCAAGCAGAAGTTTGATGGTATGATTGTTACGGGTGCTCCGATCGAGACGATGGCATACGAGGATGTTGAGTATTGGCCGGAAATCATGCAGATTTTCGATTGGGCACGTACTCATGTCACTTCTACGCTCTATATCTGCTGGGGCGCACAGGCAGGACTTTATCATTTCTATGGCGTGCCGAAATATCCGTTGGAGAAGAAGATGTTCGGTATCTTCCAGCAGAAACCGCTGGATATGTCACAGCCTATCTTCAGAGGCTTTGATGATGTCTTTGCCATGCCTCACAGCCGTCATACAGAAGTGAGACGAGAGGATATTGAGAAGGTACCAGGACTTGACATTATTGCAGAATCTCCTGAAAGCGGTGTGAGCATCGTGATGGCAAGAGGGGGCCGTGAGTTCTTTGTAACCGGTCATCTTGAATATGCGCCAAATACACTCGATAAAGAGTATAAGCGCGATATGGGCAAGCGCGATGATGTGGAATTGCCAAAGAATTATTATTATCACGACGATCCTAACGAGGCTCCATTGGTTACATGGCGTGCACATGCCAATCTCTTCTATAGCAACTGGATCAACTATTATGTTTACCAGGAGACTCCTTATAATATTGACGATATTCAGTAAGATATGAGAACATTGGAATTATTGGCTCCTGCCAAAAATTTAGAATGCGGTATAGCTGCCATCGATCATGGAGCAGACGCCGTCTATATCGGTGCTCCACGCTTCGGTGCACGAGCTGCTGCCAGCAACTCTATCGAGGATATCAAGCAACTCTGTGATTACGCCCATCAGTTTGGTGCCAAGGTTCACGTTACCGTCAATACCATCATCTATGATTCAGAATTGGAAGATACGCTCAAGATGATTTCCCAGTTGGATGAGATTGGTGTTGATGCACTCTTGCTGCAGGATATGGGACTCCTCTGGGAGGTAAGAGCTAAAGGTTTGTGGAAGAGGGAGTTACATAGCAGTACCCAATGCGATACTCGAACTCCTGAGAAAGCTTTGTGGTTGACTCAGATCGGTTTCAAACGAGTGGTTCTTGCACGTGAACTGTCACTGGATGAAATCAAAGCCATCCACAATGCTATTCCAGACAGAGAGATTGAAGTCTTCGTGCATGGTGCTCTCTGCGTCAGTTATTCCGGGGTCTGCTATGCATCCGAAAAATGCTTCTCCCGTTCTGCCAACCGTGGTGAATGTGCCCAGTTCTGCCGTATGAAGTTTGACCTGGTTGATGCCGACAACCAGATGATAGAGAACCAGCGCTATCTCCTGTCGCTCAAGGATCTTTGTCAGTTAGATTATCTGAAGGACCTGGCTGATGCCGGAGCTTCTTCTTTCAAGATAGAGGGCAGACTCAAAGATATCACTTATGTGAAAAACGTGGTGGCTGCCTATAACAAGAAATTGGATGAAATTGTAGCCAAATATCCACGCGAATACCGACGTGCTTCGCGAGGACATGTGGAATACAATTTCGTTCCGAATCTGAAGAAAACCTTCAACCGCGGTTTTACCAACTATTTCCTGCATGGCAGACAACCCGATATTTCCTCCTTCGACACACCGAAGGCTATCGGTGAATACGTAGGTAAGGTGAAGGAAATCCGTGGAAATGTATCATTCAATGTGGCTACAGTAGCCAGTTTTGCCAATGGCGACGGACTCTGTTTCATCAATGATGAGCGAGAGTTGGAGGGTTTCCGTGTCAACAAGGTAGAGGGCAACCGCCTTTTCCCTTTCCGTATGCCGGAAAACCTCAGACCGGGTATGGCTTTGTATCGCAACAACGACCAGGCTTTCGAACAGATTCTTGCTCGCAAGACAGCCGAACGCCGTATTCCGCTCTTTATCGAACTCCAACCTGTGTTGGAAAAGGACGAGGACAATGGTGAAGTAGTAGATGGATTCCTTGCCACTGCCAATATCTTCAAGAGTGTAGAACAGGGCTTGTACTACAAGGCTGCAGAGGTCTTCACACCTATGCAACTGCAGTGCGCCAAACGCTCTCAGCATGATAATATGATTGCGCAGATGAGCAAATTCGGTGAATCTAAATATGAATGTAAGCATGTGGTACTCAAGAATGATATTGATGCTGCGTTCATCCCTAACAGTGTGCTTTCAAATGTCCGTAGGGAATTGATTCAAAAACTTGATCAGAGAATAACAGATGAACTCAACCGTTCGCTGATTTCTGGTATGGACAGAAATTTCTTTGCCAATCCTTACAGATTGGATCAGCCGGGAGAACGTGAAGCTAAGAGTCAGAAGGAATTAACCTGGCAACCGGAATATGAAAAATGGCGATATACTTATAATATTGCCAATGATGCTGCGGTTGATTTCTACAAGATGCATGGACTTGAGAATATCCAACCTGCATTCGAACTGGGTGCTAACAAACGCAAGGATGAATCGCTCATCATGCAATGCCGCCATTGCATCCGCTATTCCTTAGGATATTGCGTGAAGCGTGGGGGAAAGAAACCTACATGGAAAGAACCGCTTTCGCTGGTATTAGGCGATGGCAGAAGATTCCGGCTGGAGTTTGTCTGCAAGGAATGTCAGATGAATGTCTATGCTGAGTCAAACTGATCATCGTGAGCAGGTTCTATTCTGAAGAATTATATAATAAAATACAGATGAAGTTAAAGTTATCCGATATGAGAAAAGGCTGTCAGTATGTCCTTACGGGCATACTGATGGTCTTTGTGCTTTTCTTTGTAACCAGTTGTTATCACCGTCACATTACGAAGGGACAGCATGCTGCACTGGTGGAATACAGTGATCGCCAGCGCGATTCGATTTCTTTTTCTTCTACGCATCATTATACCTATCGCTACAATTTCGAGGTGGCAGCAGATTCTCTGATGCTTATCAAGCAGCAGCCGGAGGAATTCGTCAGCCATCTTCCCATTGATTCTTTCGCAGTCATGAAGCATTGTCTTCTGGTTGTTTCTGATATCAGGATAATACCGCAGGATCGTGAGGATTCAGTTTGGATCCAGTTGGCAACAGAGGATAATGTATTCGGTTGGATACATGAGTCTAATATGCTTTCTAAGGTAGTGCCTGATGATCCTATCTCTCAGTTTATCATGGTGTTCAGCAATACCCACCTGCTCATCTTCCTGATAGTCTTTGTGCTGATAGGAGTGAGTTATCTGGTGAAGAAGATCTTTACGCGAAATGCGCCTATCGTGCATTTCAATGATATCGACTCACCTTATCCAACAGCCCTTGTGCTGATGGTATCGCTGTCTGCTGCATTCTATGCCACGATTCAGACCTACATGCCAGAGGTATGGCGCCATTTCTATTTTCACCCTACGCTCAATCCTTTTGCAGTGCCTAAGGTGTTGGGCTTCTTCTTAGCATCCGTATGGGCGATACTCATACTAGCCATTGCCTGTGTGGATGAAGTAAAAAACCGTCTTACTTTGGGTGAAGGAATACTCTATTTGGGAGGTCTTATGGGTATGTGCGCCTTAGATTATATCATATTCAGTATCAGTACGTTATATACTGTCGGTTATATTATTTTAGTAGCGTATTTCTGGTATGCTATCCGGGCTTATCTCAAGCGAAATTCCTGATATGTTCCCCTTTTCTGATTTTTCAGGTTCAGTCTGATTTCCTAATTTATAAGGATAATCCTTTCGGGATAATCTTTGTACCTTTGCAGCCGAAAAAAAATCAGTTGAATTATGTATTTTAAAATTTTGATAGCCGCATCTTTAGCTGCAAATTTTCTGCCGGTAAATGCAGAAAATGAATATCTGGCTAAAGCGGAAAGTATGCATCCAGCCAGTGCCGCTAATGGTAATTTGGTCAGTCCCGAGAGCGTTTTTGCTGATAGCAGCAAAGTATTTGATATTGATGAGATTGTAGTTGTTTCCCAACCCAAGGAAACCCGTCGCCTCCGTCAGCAGGCATTGAGCAGCAGTTCTCTCAGCAGTTTTCAGATGCATAAACTCGGTGTTCATGATTTGCGTGAACTCTCTCAGTATATCCCTAATTTTGTGATGCCTAATTACGGCAGCCGCTTGTCGTCTTCCGTCTATGTGCGTGGCATCGGCAGTCGTGTCAACAGTCCTTCTGTGGGCATCTATATGGATGATATCCCGGTGATGAGCAAGTCTGCCTTCAATCTCCACAATTACCAACTGAGTCGTGTGGATGTGCTCCGTGGACCGCAGGGCACTCTTTATGGACAGAATACAGAGGGCGGACTCGTGAGAATGTATTCCCGCAATCCTTTTAACTATCAGGGTACGGATGTGAAATTGGGCTATGGCAGTCGCAGCTATCGCAATTTTGAGGTAGCGCATTATAATAAGGTGAATGAGAAAACAGCCTTCTCTTTGGCTGGTTTTTATGATGGACAGAACGGTTTCTTCCGCAATTCCTTTACTGGGGAAAGGGCTGACAAGATGAATGAGGCGGGCGGAAAACTGCTTGTAAAAACCCGTCTGAATGCCGGTTGGGATGTTGATGTTCTCGCCAATTATCAGTATGTAGATCAGAATGGATTTCCTTATGGTCGTCTGGATCTTGCAACAGGCAATACCGACCGTCCAGCTTCCACCTTTGCAGGCATCTATCGCCGCAACAATCTGATTTCCGGTTTGCGACTCACCCGTCAGGGAAATCTTTTCGATTTCACTTCCGTTTCGAGTTATCAGTATGTGAAAGACCATATGCTGATGGATCAGGATTATCTTCCGGCTGATTATATGCGCATCCTTCAGCAGCAGTTGCAGAATTCCTTTACCCAGGAATTTACCTTCAAGGGCAAGCAGGCTGTGGGCGGATTCTGGCATTGGACATTAGGTGCTTTCTTCTCCCAACAGTGGTTGAAGACCAACGGACCAGTGTTCTTTGATGAAGCGATGACGGCGCCTATCGGCAATGCCATCCAGCGCCAGATGTATGATGCGATGGTGAAGGCTATGGCAGGCAGGATGATAGCCCAGGGAATGCCTGCAGCTGCCGCTCAGGCTGCCGCTCAGCGAGCTATAGAACAAGCTGGTGGAGTAGGCATGGAGGTTTCCATGGGTGCGCCAGGATTGTATCGTACGCCTCAGTCCAATCTCGGTTTCTATCACGAGAGCCTTTTCGATTTATCTTCTTCGCTTTCCCTTACCTTGGGTTTGCGATATGATTATATGCTTACCTCCATTCATTACGAAAGTTCTGCCTATATGAGTATGAAGGCGAACGTGATGGGCAGGGAGGCAACTTATACTTTGCGCAGTATGCTCGATGGTCGCACGCACGATCATTTCGAAGAGCTGTTGCCTAAGTTGGGACTCACTTGGCGATTGGATTCCCATGGCAGTAATATGTATGCAGTAGTCAGCAAGGGTTATCGTGCCGGTGGTTATAACATCCAGATGTTCAGCGATATTCTTCAGACAGAATTGAATGCCAACCGTCAGGCTGCGATGCGTGGTGATTATGATGTTCCTCATTCTGCTGAGGATTATGAGAAGGTGAATAAGACGATTTCCTATGAACCGGAAGTGAGTTGGAACTACGAGTTGGGAACCCATCTCAATCTCTTTGAGAATGCGGTTCATCTGGATTTCAGTGCTTTCTATATGCAGGTAAAGAACCAACAGTTGTCCGTGATGGCAGGTAATTACGGTTTTGGCCGAATGATGGTCAATGCAGGCAAGAGTCACAGTTGCGGTATTGAGGCTGCGCTCAGAGGTCAGCTCTTCAATGGTCATTTCGACTGGATGGTGAACTATGGTTATACCCGTGCCGTATTTGATGAGTACCGGAGTGGGGAAGGAGCCGAGGCTGAGGATTTCAAGGACAAGTTTGTACCTTATGTTCCGCAGCATACGCTTTCTGCTGCAGCAGATTATCGTATTGATACAGATTGCCGTTTGCTCCGTTCGCTTACTTTAGGAGCCAATGTCAATGCACAGGGCAAGACCTATTGGGATCAGGCTAACAGTTACTGTCAGAATTTGTATGCAGTCTTAGGTGCTCATCTGGATGCCGATTTTGGCAAGGTCCTCATCAGTTTCTGGGCTCGTAATCTGACGAATACCCATTACAATACCTTCGCGGTAGATAATGCCGCCACAGGCAACAAGGAATACTTTGCCCAGCGTGGCAATCCTTTCCAGTGTGGCGTTGATCTCCGCTTCCACTTCTAATATTCCGTAAAAGGCGGGATTAAATAAAAACCACCACATGCCAATAAATAAGCATGTGGTGGTTTTTATTTTGTTTATGTATGATTTAAGAAATACTTACTCCTTTGCGATTTTCCAGTCGAGCAAGCCCTTTCCTTCATCGTCCAGTTCTATTCCCAAACCAATCACCTCTCGTGAATCAGCCTTGAAAGGCTCCAAGTATTGATGTTCGATGATCTGTCGGACTGCAGCTTCCTTTCCGCCATTGTTTCTTAATTTCAATTCTATCACATAGATGTATTGTGAGGTAGAGGTAATGAGGTCAATCCTGCCCGTAGAAAGCATGTGCTCTATCTCTACCTTCATGCCTATGGCGTTGAGAATAGTGCTGATAATCAGGCGATAACGTTCTTCCATATCCATAGAAGCCATTTTCTTGTTACTATAAGGAACATCAGCAATCAGCGCCTTCAGCGATTTCATGGCTTTGGATACCTGCCCTGTACCTAATTGCATATAGAGGTTTGCTTGCATTGACTGGATTTCACTCTCTTCCCTCATGGTCAAAGCAGGTAGTACCGTCTCGTATAGTGCCTGTCTCACTTCCTTGTTAGGGAATCCCAAGATATATCCGAATTCGTCGCTGTCCTTGATTGTGAGATACCCCGACTGATAGAGGAATAAGGAAACTCCACCCCCTGTAACATCAGATGTCTCCAAAACATTGCGGAGAATGCGGCAATTCTCAAAATCACCCAAGTGTAATTCAGCATTGGTAATAAACTTTGGTAATCTGGAAGTGGCACCTGAAGCAGCCCAGAAATTTGCAAGTTTGGATTGTGACAAGGCATTGACAAGACTGAAAGGATTATAGATGTCAACCATATTGTCTTCGCTGAAGTGATAACCATCATAATATTCCTTCAGTTTGTCGTGAGTTTGCTGCAAAGTCCAATTGTTCATTTCTGCCATTTTCTCCAACTCTGGCTGGAAATTCTCGCTGATTTCTTCTTCAGTGATACCGCAGAGTGGTGCATATTGTGGAAGGAAACTGATATTGGTCAGATTGTTGAGCGCAGAGAAGAGTGAAATCTGCGTAAACTTGGTGATTCCTGTTATGAATACGAATCGTTCGAACTCATCATCAGCTTTCAGTATGGCAAACACATTGCGATATATATCTGTGCATGCTTCGTGCTCAGGAGTTTTCCAGGAGTGCTGGAGTGGGGAGTCATACTCATCTATGAGGACTACCACCTTCATGCCTGTCTGCTGATAGGCAGTGGTGATAATGGCATTAAAACGGTCTGCAAGTTGGGCTGTAGGATCCGGAGTGATATTGTATTTCTGCTCATACGATTTAAAGCAGATATTGAGATACGAATGGATTCCTTGGGCACTGGCACCGCCACGGCTCATGTCAAGTCTGATAACAGGATACTGATTCCATTCCTCTTCCATCTCCATGATTTTGAGACCTTCGAAGAGATCCTTTCGGCCTAAGAAATAGGATTCAAGGGTATCAACGAGCACAGACTTGCCGAATCGACGAGGACGATTGAGATAATTATACTGATCGCCGTTGTTCGCCAATTCCCAAACAATATCCGTCTTGTCAACATAGAGGTATCCTTCTTCTCTGATTTTTCTGAAAGACTGAACGCCTACCGGCAGTTTCCTACGTTTGATTTTTGCCATATTCTTATCCTCCAACTTATTTTACTGCAAATATACGAAAAGTTTCACTTATACATGATAAAACCTGCCTTTTTTTTTGATTTTTATAACTTATAAATGAAAAAATCAGCTATTAAAGAATACTAAAAATAGAATTCTTGTGCCAAATACTATAAAAAAAACGACCCGCACATTTGAGCATCTTTGAGAGGCTTGGCGGGTTCTCGTGTTGCAAAATTACTTTCTTCTTCTCCTTGGAATTTCAACGGTTGGCTCATATGCTTTCAGACCTTCATCGCCAGTAAAAATTTCAACTTCATAGCCGAGATCCGTATAATAACCTACAACTTCAACGATAGAAGCATCGCCTAAGGCTTGCCCGCCTATTACTGTTGCTTTCCACTTCTCTGCCAACTTTTTCAAGTTTTCAGGATTCCATAAACTACTTTGCTCCGTAAAAGCAGCCCAAGGAGAATTTTCATCAGCCGAGTCAATCATGATTTGCGCAAATTCCTCGCCTAACAGCTTTCTATCACCTGAAGAATGAGCAATATGATTACCTGTCTCAATGATTGTTGCAAGAGGAAGAATAAAAGTAGTACCCTTCTTCTTTTCTTCTTCAATTTTCTCTGAGACCATCTCGTATGTTACCAAGGCATTGCTTGGACCACAAGTTTCCTTGCCAGGTACTTTGAGCCAAACACAAAGTACACTCGTATCAATTACCAATACCTTTTTCATCATATCTTACCATTAATCATTATTCTGCCTAATGTTCCAGAAGCCATTAGTTTTGCAAGATTCTCTTTTTCTTCTAGAAGTTTGACATGGCTATCTCCATATTCATCACGAGTAACGTAGCTGACAAATGGGATCATCTTATTTCCTAATTCATCCAACAAAACGGGATTATGAGTTGTACAGAGTACATCAACTTGGCGCTTTCTTGACAATTCTTTTAGCATGTCAACTAATTCCTTGGCACGAGAAGGATGCAGGCCGTTATCCACTTCTTCGATGAGTAATAAACTATGAGGTGCAGCAGTTAAAAGAGCCACAACGATGGCTATGAAACGAAGTGTACCATCGCTCATGCCCCTTGCATCAACTGGCTGGTCTGGATTCCAATCTTCATAACAATAAAGCATGGCATCAGATTTAATCAGACCTACTGGTACAGATATAACTTTGTTGATATCACGTTCTGGAAGAGGACGGACATAACTTGATACAATATTTTCTACATTCTCTTTTTCCTCTGGAGCCATCGCGCATAATACACCAGCAACATTACTTCCATCTGGCTTTAACTCTTTAGAGATCTTGCAGTAGTCGCGCATCTTTGCAGGAACAGGATCAAGAATAACAATACTTCTAAGTGTAGCATACAAGCTTGACCATAAATCCATTGATGACGGAATATTATAGGTCTTCCATGTTATATTTCGAGTAGAATCCGTGAATTCATCAGGAACATTTTCCTCTGGGGTACTACCCAAGCGATGGATTTCGCAAGGACCATATGAGAAGCCTGAATCCTTTTTAATTACTCTTAAATCAAGAATAAAATTACCTTCTTCTGTTTCTATTTCCGCTTCAATACAAAAAGTATTTTCCCCTCTACGGATAATCCAATCTTCACCTCCTCTAACAGTCTGAATGGCATCAAGAAGGCTTTTGCCATCACCCACGGCACGGAGAAAGGCGAACGCATCTAATACATTCGACTTGCCACTTGCATTGGTTCCAATAAGGATGCCTAAAGAATCAATATATATTGTAGAGTCCTTAAAACTCTTCCAGTTTTGTAACCTAATCTTTGTAATCATGGGCTGTGTATATTTTATTCACCAGTATATTTTTTGCAAAGCTAATCATTTTTTTCGAAATGAGCAAAAAATGAGCAAAAAAAATCAGTGCTACTACTGAGAGTAACACTGATTTTCTATTTTGATTATTGAACGGCAACTTTCTTGATGCTGCCATCACTATATACCACGATATTCACGCCCTTGGTAGGAGAGGTTACTCGCTGACCATTGAGAGAATAGCGGGAGATTTCCTTCACATCGCTGCGGTTTGTCACCTTGTCAATACCTGTCGCATCATACTCTATGATGTTTTCAAAGTCTTTCCAGACGTCAGCATTTGCATAAGCCTCTTTGGTTCCCTGAGGAACATACAAGGTACAATTGCTGATCTTGATTCGGTTGAAAAATGAGCCAGCTTCAATTGGATTCTGCCAAGCGACATAGACAGATTCTAATTCTAAGTCCTCATAATCGTTATTAAAACGTATATCTTTTATTGAGGTGACATCCTTAGATATCGTCAGATTCTTCAAACTTTTGCAGCCTGAAAAAGCAGAGGATCCTATTGAGGTAATATTGGAAGAGAGAGTTACGTTCGCCAAATTGCTGCAGTTCACGAAAGCTATATAACCAATTGAAGTGAGAGCTGATGGAAGAATCACATTTGTCAAATTGCTGCAATCCCAAAAGGCTCCAGAGCCAATGGTGGTGATACCAGATGGTAGATTAATGTTTTGTAAATTGCTACAGCCAGTAAAAGCATTATTACCTATTGAGGTGATGCCAGCAGGTAGCTCTATATTCTTCAAACTGATACACCCCCCGAAAGCACTGTTACTTATCGCAGTAATCTCTGAAGGAAGTTTCACGCTGCTCAAATTCTTACAAAAGAAGTATCTATTATTAGTTGATTATCAGTATTATACGCTCTAAACGGTAGAAAAGTGACTGTGTGGATTCTATATAGATACGAAATGGCTAAAATTTAACGTATTTAACTTTCAGTTACATCAAAATTACATAGATATGGATTGGATGGGGGCGTTTGAACCGACCCCGTAATATGATAAAAAGGAAACAAAGAAGACCATGTAAGGGAGTGAATTATCAGCAGCCATTCCACATGTTATTACCTCCATAATGGTTCCGTTTCCCATCCCTGCGGAAAACCGAGAGCTTTTAAGTCAATTTCAGGAAACCGAATGAACAACCATGTTAGTTTGGATTGCATATCATTATTGGGGGATATAACATTAAGAAAGTACTTGATGATGCAAAGATCGAAGTAAGCACGCATGGAATCTGTTGGCTGCGTTATCCATTCTCCTGCGGGACTATTGGGAATTGCTGGCTGAATAGCATTCTGCTTGTTCCATACTCTTGAATGATGACCACAGGCATTTCGAGTAACAGCAATAACCGTGAGCCATGACTCAAACACATTGATAGGCAACCCAAAACGTTTGGCAATACGTTTGCGTATGCGATTTTGTTTGATGTTGCGATAAATGGCATTGACGTTTCCAATAGTAAGCAGTTCTCCTAAAATCCACGATGGTGGGTAAGGTTCTGAGTAGGTTCGTTTGAAATGGAGAATGAACTCCTCCTTGGATTTGCTATATTCCTTGGATATAGCTCGCATTGTTTCATTAAACTTTGAACTATCCAAGAAATAAGAAGAGTCAGTAAGCCAGAAAGGATTGCCTGTCATATCTGCTGTTATTTGCATCACCGCACGTCTGATAGCAATTTCAATCTTTTCTATTTCATTGAACATGAGTAGTCTCAGTTTCTTGTCAAAGCGATAAAGCATCATCACCGATACTGGCGCAAAATAAAAGTCCACTACAAAGCCACATTCATACTTTGTATATGGCTTGTAGTGGACGTGTTCTATTATTGCATAGCAAATCGTAGCCTGTTGTATGTTAGGCTATTTCTCCACATGCACTTTACGTGAAAGCACATTGCCTATTTTAATAATGTAAAAACCGTTATTTACAGGGACGGTGACATCTGCGACGTTGGGAGTTTCGTTGTAAACGAGTTTCCCGTCGAGGCTGCAAACCGTGACATTGGTCTTGGATGGCAAACCCATCACGCTTATTCCGCCTTTCGTAGTTCGTACCGACAAAGCGTCATTGCCGAATTGCGATATTCCCGTAGCATCGCCCACGTTTACCATTCCACGTGAATTTACCACCACATCGCCATTGGCTGAAATCAATGTTCCGTCGGGAATGACAATGGTGTATCCTTTTTCGGATGTCAACGGCGTCTTCTCGAAATCGGCTTTCAGCACCCATTGCCCGTTTTCCTCCGTCAGCGTTGGCACCACTTCTTTCACCATTTCCGAATTGTCGCCATACCACAGTTGCACCTTTGGATCACTGGACAGCATCACAGCTTGATTATAGTAGAATGCCACTTCACCCAGCATGTCCGTCGGGTGGTTGTCGAATAGGCTGCACCACACGTAATTAATCGATGGCAGTGGCTCTTCGTAGCCGCCTACAAAATGCAATACGGCTTTCTTGTTTGTGATGTCGGTGCGGTACATGGCATAGACAGTTCCTTCTGGTATTTCAAGGGCGAAGTTTACGCCTTTCTCGAATTTTATATATTCACCAAAATCCACACATGCTTGTCCTAAGTCCCAATCCCATGTGGCTTGAAATGGAAACTGGCGTACTGGCACGCCCTCGCGATACAAGACGGCTTGTTGTTCATCACTCTCAGTTTCCGTACCCCAATAGAAGGTCATTAGATTTGCTTTTGAAAGAGTGGAGCCGTCTACAATGTCCGTGTGGAATTCGCCGAGGTCGGTGGGAATAGTGAACGAATATCTAACTTCATCATTATCGATGTCAGGCTCACCTTCTTTGTAAAAAGTTCCTTCGTCAATAACCACGGTGAAAGTTTCACCTTTTGGCAGAACAAGAGCTTCGTCGAACATTACTTCTACTGTCCCTTGTTGTGTAGTTGAGGCATTCGAACTGTCATGTCCATGATAATTGTTTATGGCAAGTTTACCTTCGGCAATCACTTCATCTCCCTTATATACTTTGGCAGTGGAGTCGTTAAGCGATAATAGTTCTTGGTATGTAAAATCAATCTGCCGCAATGGCCAATAAGCGGCACGAATATCAAGTGAGCATTGCTTAAATGTTAGCTCTGTAGCCAACAAATAACTTGACGAAAGCGTTATCAAAGCAATTAGGATATAGAATCTTTTATGTTGCATAAAATGTATGTTTTTGTCGTATCATATGTCTTCTGTATTATAGCAGGACTGGAGGTTTACAGATGTCGAAGTCGGCACAAGAGCCTTAACCCTAGAAGGCGTAACCGTTGAACTAAGTTCATATACGGTTATGAGGCTGTTGCTGTCCGATATGGTGTCGGTTAAGATTAGACCCTTCGATAATGGCAAAGAGAAACTGTTTCCCTTGGGAGCCATTGCTACTACTTTGGTGCTATGCTCTGTTAGCAACACTTTGTCGCCGCTACAATAGTAGTAGCTGTCTTGCGCTGATATTGAAGCCGTTAAGCCCAACGCCACAACGATTGTAAGAATATACTTTTTCATGTGATTACTTTTTTACGATTATTTTTTTTGTTGTTAATGTACCGCTCGCGTCAGAGACGGAAACGATATAGAAGCCACGTGGCAAATTCATCTCAATAGATGCATTTCTGCCGAATTTGGCGGATTTATACTCTCGTCCAGACATATCTGTTACCCTCACCGTTGCAGGATTATTCAATCCATGTATGGACAAAGTTCCTTCGCTATATCCAATTAATACTTTTGGGGGCGAAGAGACAGATAAAATGCCTGTTGCCTCTTTGGGGTTATATACAGGACGTATGTTTTTTCCTGTATATTTTAATCCTATCATTTTTCCAGCGCCAGCACCAGTATCATAATAAATACAATAAGCTCTTTCTGGGACATAGGTTGTTGAATCTGGAACGCCGTTATTGTAGATGTCGCATTTCGCTTCACCCATCCATAATACAGCCGATTGTCCTTCTGGCAGTTCATATTGTGCCCCAGGGCCAGCTCCCGCCCCTGCTGCTGGAATAAATATACTATTCGTATTGGGACCACAGAAACGTTGTCCTTTTACATCATTCTCTTCAATTATCCCATTACTCCAGCACATCATTGTTAGTTCGTACTGCTCTTCTTGTGTAGGCATGCGCCAACCACTGCCCCATAGATTCACTGCTGCATCATATTCTGTTCCACTTATATTCCAGCCAATATCAATGCATTCATAAAATTCACCATATCTAGAATCTTGAATAATTTTCCCTGTATGATATAGATAATTCTCTGGGACAAACCAATCCTTTGGCTCAACTTCGCCCCAAGCAAAGAAATCGCCATATTCTTCGGGCGCGTTGGCACCAATGTTACAAGTTGCCCATAGAGTTCCACTTGGCAGGCCTAAATCGGCATAATCATGCCCCGCGTGAGTTCCACTTACCCAATGTGCTGGAATCTTATTTTGCGCATTGCAAATGACTGCAAAAATCATTAGTAATGCAGTAATAATGTATCTCATACCGTGCCATTTTATTGGGTGCGATGCTGAATACGCGCATCGCACCCGTTATTTCATTGTTATTTTACCTTACAACAAGTTTCCTCGATGATATTCCTTGTTTAGTCTCTATAAACATTTGACAAATACGTCAAACATATTCACCTCTACTAATGCATGACAATCTCAATAGGCTCGACGCTGTTTACTCTTTACATTTTAAGATTACAGAAATCATACTATAAGACCTACGGTAGATTGGATGTATGTTAGCTTTTCTTTTTTTAGTGTTAGTGGTTGAAATAAAATATGAAAGTCTTTCGACAGATGAGAGTCACGGCCTATTAGGCTGGAATGGATCTATTCTCTAGGGTCTATAACGTTTCGTGTGGGTAAGCCAGTTCTAACTTGCCCGTTACGAAGGATACCATGTTTTTAAAATTCTCTACTATCTTATGATGGTAGAAACATTAAGGTTATAAGGCAATTGGGTTCTGCCTTCATGCCATTAAACCCCTCGTTTGCAAATATATTATATATAATTTTAATACGCAAGTGATTTTAAAAACAATTCTGTCGTATTATAAATATTTAACATCGGGTTTGCTGTGTGTAACTACTCAGCACCCCCAGGGTATGAGTAGTTACCTTACTGTTGTACGACAAGTACAAGAACTTACTTTGTCTAATTTCAAACAAAGCAAGTTCTTATACTCATTATTTTAACTTATAGTGAGAAGCCTCTTGGCTTTTTTCTTAGAACCGCACCCAATCCCACTTTTTGTGTTCCGTCCCAATTCGTAAGTTGGTCGGCACAGCCATTGGAGCCACCAAGCGAAACGTAGGTATCTGCGCTACATGACATGTGGTCAACAAAAGCGAGAAAGTTGTCAATGGCGTTGTCTGTGAATTGAACTTCATTCGTGGCGAAGAGTTTTGTCCAATTAGTGACACATTCTTGCTTGAAGTCTGTAAAACCTTTCCACGACATACCAGATAATAACCTTTTTGCTGCCGATTCTATACAGGCTTTAGAGTCCAATCCAATATTATGCTTTACAGCAGATGCCATAATGCCATAGTATATGGAAGCCGATTCTTTCTCGTTGAAGTTGACTCTGTCTGTTTTTGCAAAGGATGATAAAGCTTCATGTCCCTCATGGATGAACTTGTCAAGCACTCCTATGTATCTATTTTGCCGAGCCATGCTTTCACGTTTGGCTTCGGCTTCTTGCCGAGCCTTTTCTTTTGTTTCTTTCTCCTTACGTGCTTCCACTCGTCTCCATGCGTCTGTCATTTCAGGCTCTTGCCAAATGGCATTCCAACGAGCCTTCAAATCATTGTACATTTCCATAAGTGTAGTATTATAACTTTTGGCACTGGCGAGTTCTTCCTTCGCACAGACAAGTTGAGTAGTCACTCGCTCCACAGCCTTCTCGTCAAGTTGAGAGATGCGTTGTTTGACTATGTTGTTTTCTGCCTTTAGCGCATCATTCTCGGCACGAAGCGACTTGTTCTCCTCTATCTGCTTATTGAGATTCTGCATATAGTAAGTGTATGTCTTGTTGACAGACTTGCGTACATCTTCATTCTGCTTGTCACGTTCTGCATTGATGGCTGCTACAAGAGCCTTGATTGCAGCGTAGATATTAGCCACACGCTCCTCACGCCACGCCTTTTGCCCGATAATAGTAGGAATTGGGATGGCAAGTTCTTTCTTTACGGCATTCATCGCTTCTTGAACTGGAGCCTTGATGTTGAGTAAAGGAATGGTCAGCTCCTTCTTGTCGATTGTGGCAAGCACTGCATATTTCTCCACTTTGTCAAGAGCGACTTTCGCCTGACGTTCAGCTTCAAGCACCACCTTGTTCTTATGCTTGCGTCCCCGTTTCTCTTCCTCTGAAAGTTCATCAT
>ERZ1035051.41-NODE-41-length-57041-cov-31.960095_pt1 | contig 57041 bp, 42 predicted proteins | sample MGYA00520586_ERZ1035051 | MGnify/ENA primary metagenome ERZ1035051 (study PRJEB33766, sample SAMN09781692) | gut metagenome | biome: gut microbiome | host: Homo sapiens | place: Madagascar | study: EMG produced TPA metagenomics assembly of the PRJNA485056 data set...
CTGCGACCACCTGTTCCCAAAACAGGAGCGCTACCGGGCTGCGCTACACCCCGCTCATCAAACTCATTTACTTAGCTTTTAGCCTCATTTCTGAATTGCGAGTGCAAAGGTACTACAAATATTTGATTCCACCAAATTTTTTCCGAACTTTTTTTCATTTTTGCTAAAAATTCCCTTTTTTACATGCAAATAAGGGTGTTCCATTAGTCATGATACTACTTCTTCAACAGTTTTCTATTTACCTTGAAACGGTCGAAGCCTAAACCATAAACACCGATAACGGCACTCTGACTGACAAAAGCAGTAGGATCTATCTCGTCTATCAGTCGGAAAATCTTTTGCGATTCCCTTTGACGCGCCAAGACAAAGAGCATGTGGACATCCTTGCCACTATAGCAACCATGTCCATCCATCACCGTACAACCACGGTCGGCTGTCGTATTGATAGCAGCACTCAACTCAAGATACTTATCAGAGATGATAAAGAACTGGACCGAACGACGCAAGGTATTGATGACATGATCAACACAGAGAGACGACACAAAGAGGCATACATAACCATAAATCACCATCTCCCAACTCTTCAGCACGAAATAACTGCTCGAAATAATACAGAGGTCGCAAATCAGAATGGCATGTCCTAAGGAAATGTTATAAAACTTGTTGATCATGGCTGCCACCGTATCCGAACCACCCGTACTGCCATTGCAAGACAAACCTAATCCGGCACTCGTACCCATACAAAAACCTCCCAAGACGGTCGCCATGAAAGGCTGGTCATGCAACAAGGTAATATTTCCTTCCCCATAGAACTCTATCATGCGAGTATAAATAGCAAAAAGGGAAATGCCATAGAGCGTCTTCACACAGAATCGCCATCCGAGGATGCGCAAGGCTATCGCCAACAGGAAGACATTCAGACCGAAATAAGAAACTGATACAGGGATGCCTGCACCCCAGTACAAGATAGAAGCGAGACCGCCGATACCACCCATCGTGATATGATTAGGCAAAAGGAAAATGTTCAATCCAATACTACCTATCAACATCGCCAAGGCTATGATGACGTAATCTCTAATCTCATGAATTTTACTTTTTCTCGTCATAAAAATGATGTATATTTTAAATATGGGTGCAAAATTACAAAGTTTTTCGTAAAATTAAGACAAATATGTGAGATATTCAAAAAAATATTCCTATTTTTGCATCATTACTACATATCATATAATATTGTAGCATTCAAAATACTCTATTGTTTCATTAATTAACATGAAAGTTATGGCAGAATACACTACGATTATTACAAACTGGAAACATCTTGAAAACGGTCTTCCTTACAAATGGATTGTCGATTACGCTTCCTACAATGCGTATGGCAATTTCAAACTGTCTGCAGAAGACTGGGAAAAGAGAGATTACATTGTCAACTTCAAGGGAAACTCGGAGTTGACTACAGAGATTGACCATCAACAGGCTCTCAAGAAAGCGATTTCCGACATCACCACTCTCATCAAGGAGACTTTCGGCGATGCCGCTAACCAGTTGACCCTCGTTTGTATTCCTGCATCTACCCGTGCAAATACCAAACGACGTTTTGAGGAATTCAGCAAGGAGGTCTGCGAGAAGACCTGTATGGCCAATGCCTATCCGCTTATATCTTGGACTACCCGTACAAACCCTGACGATGGAGAAGAAGAGGACGAATATACCTTTGACTTCGAAGCCATCAAGGGCAAGGACATCCTGCTCTTCGACGACATCATCGCATCAGGCAGCTCCGTTTGCAAATTCGCAGACAAACTCAAGGCAGAAGGAGCTAACGTGATTGCAGCAATTGCATTAGGGAAAAAACTTTGATTTCAAAAACGAGGGTAAACATCTTATCAATCAGGATTTCCCCTATAGCAGAAAGGCTTGTGTAGGATTTTTCATTCCTAAACAAGCCTTTTCGCATGATTGAAACTCAGCATTCACAACTCAGTATCAGTGACTGATTGCTGATGAATATTGACTATTGAACATTCAGAACTTACTCTTAAATCCTTTGGCCAATCCTCCCTCAGAAGTTTCCTTATAGAGCGATGGGAGATCATGACCTGTCTGTCGCATTACCTCCACTACTCTATCAAACGAAACACGGTGATGACCGTCGGAGAAGGAAGCATACAGATCTGCATCCAAGGCACGTGCCGCAGCAAATGCATTGCGCTCGATACAAGGTATCTGAACCAAACCGCATACAGGATCGCAGGTCATACCGAGGTGATGCTCCAGTCCCATTTCCGCAGCATACTCTACCTGTGATGGACTTCCACCAAAAAGTTGACAGGCAGCAGCTGAAGCCATAGCGCAGGCTACACCTACCTCACCCTGACAACCGACATCCGCACCACTGATGGAAGCATTCTGCTTAACGACATTTCCTACAAGACCAGCTGTAGCCAAAGCACGAAGGATACGCTGTTCACCCATTTCATGCGCCTTATGCATGTGATAAAGCACAGCCGGCAACACACCGCAGGCACCACAAGTAGGAGCAGTAACGATAATACCGCCAGATGCATTTTCTTCACTGACTGCTAAAGCATAAGCATAAACAAGTCCACGACTCTGCAAGGAAGTACGATAACCATTCGCCTTGGTATAATAATTGGCAGCCTTGCGAGGCAACTTCAGCGGTCCAGGCAGCACACCTTCATGCTCCAGACCTCTTTCAATCGCCTCCTTCATCGTTTTCCAGATGTTAGCCAAGAAATCCCAGATTTCCGGTCCCTCGCACTTCTCTACATATTCCCAATACGAACGACCATTCTCATAGCACCAGTTCTGGATATCACCCAACTTATTCAGGTCGTACACATCCTTGGCACCCAATTCATCCTGGTCGCCATTGCCTTCAGAAAGCGCACCTCCACCAATACTAAACACCGTCCATTCATCCAGGATATCGCCATCAACATCCTTTCCCACAAATTTCATTCCGTTGGGATGAAAAGAAAGAAACGTCTGAGGTTCCCAGATGATTTTGACAGAATGATAGGGTTGGATAACTTCCTCAATAGCCACATCTGTCATATGTCCCTTTCCTGTAGCAGCCAAACTGCCGTAAAGCGTCACTTCGTACGAAGAAGCATTACCGCAACGCTGTAAAAAGAGTTTTGCTGCACGCTGAGGTCCCATCGTATGACTGCTCGAAGGACCCTTGCCGATTCTATATAATTCCTTTAATGATTTCATCGTACTTTATCTAATGTTGAAAAAAAGAAAAAATAAAGGCCAAGCTAAACAGGAACTGTCCAACTTGACCTTTATCATTATACCTTATTATATATAATATAAGGATTACTTGATAATACCTTCTTCTACGAAAATTTTCTTCAAGATTACAACAGCTTTTTCTACCTGCTCCTTGGTATGAGTTGCCATCAGGGCAAAACGAACCAAAGTATCCTGAGGTGCACAAGCTGGAGGAATCACAGGATTGATGAATACACCTGCATCATAAGCCATCTTTGTTACGACGAAAGTCTTCTCTGCATCACGAACATAGAGAGGAATGATAGGGCTCTCAGTCTCACCAATCTCAAAACCTTCCTCACGGAAACGCTTCAAAGCATAGTTGGTTACATTCCAGAGATTTTCAAAACGCTCAGGCTCCTTCTGAATAATGTGAAGCGCCTCAAGAGCAGCAGCAGTAGCGGCTGGAGTATTAGATGCGCTGAAGATGTAGGTGCGGCAATTGTGACGGAGGAAATTGATAGTATCCTTATCTGATGCAATAAATCCACCGATGGAAGCCAAACTCTTAGAGAATGTACCCATGATGAGATCCACCTCGTCTGTCAGACCGAAATGATCGCAGACACCACGACCCTGCTTACCGAACACACCCAAGCCATGAGCCTCATCTACCATGATAGAACAGTTGTACTTATGCTTCAACTTCACGATTTCTGGCAAGTTAGCCAAATCACCCTCCATTGAGAACACACCATCCACAACAATCAGCTTGATAGCCTCCTGAGGAAGTTTAGAGAGCACACGCTCCAAGTCTTCCATATCATTGTGCTTGTAGTGCAACTGTGTAGCGAATGAGAGACGACGGCCATCTACGATAGATGCGTGGTCGCGGTCATCGCAAATCACATAGTCATTACGACCTACAACGCAAGCCAACACACCCTGATTTACAGAGAAACCTGTTGAGAAGCAAAGAGTCTCATCTTTACCCATGAACTCAGCCAACTCTTTTTCGAGCTGAACATGCAAATCGAGAGTACCATTAAGGAAACGGCTTCCAGCACAGCCTGAGCCATACTTGTCGAGAGCAGCCTTAGCTGCATCTATTACACGCTGATCATTAGTCAAACCCTGGTAAGCATTAGAACCAAACATCAAAATCTTGTGACCATCGATGTCAGTAACTTCTGTCATCTGCTTACTTGTAATCTCACGGAAATATGGATACACACCGGCAGCCATATACTTCTGTGGTTCACGATAATTCTTGTATCTTTCTTGTAATTGTCCCATTATTAATAGGTGTACTTTATTATTTTCAATTGTTTCAGGGTGCAAAGATACAAAAAAGAACTTATAAATCCTATTTTTTTCTAAGAAAGTTACATTTTAGCGTTTTTTTATGTGATAAAAACCAGTTTTTTGGGGATTTTTGCTAATTTTGCAAGACCATATTACAAAATTATTGCATTGGATGAAGAAAAAGATAGTATTCATAATGAACCCTATTTCAGGCACCAGCAGCAAGGCTGCCATTCCAAGTCTGATAGAGTCAACATTGAACAAAGAGCTTTTCGAGTACGAGATTAGGATGACAGAAAGAGCTGGACATGCTTCGGAGATTGCCACCGAAGCTAAGAACAACCATGTGGATATCGTTGTGGCTGTAGGTGGCGACGGAACCATCAATGAAGTGGCTCGTTCCATCGTCCATTCCGATACCGCTTTAGGCATCATCCCTTGCGGTTCGGGCAACGGATTAGCACGCCATCTCCTGATACCGATGAACTTGAAGAAAAGCATTGAAATCATCAATCATTGCGAAATTCACGACCTTGACTACGGAGTCATCAATGAATATCCTTTCTTCTGTACATGCGGCATGGGATTTGACGCCTTTGTCAGCATGAAATTTGCAGAAAGCGGAAAGCGTGGTCCTATCAGCTATGCTGAGAATATCCTCAGAGAAGGCTTGAAGTACCAGCCGGAAACTTATACATTAGAGGACGAGACCGGAACAAAACAATACAAGGCTTTCCTGATTTCATGTGCCAATGCCTCCCAATACGGCAACAATGCATACATAGCCCCTCAAGCTTCCATGAGCGATGGACTGATGGACGTCATCATCATGGAACCTTTCGATGTGCTCGAAGCTCCACAGGTAAGTTTCGACATGTTCAACAAGACTTTGGACAAGAACTCCAAGATAAAAAGTTTCCGCTGCAAGAAACTTCATATCACCCGAAGCCAACCGGGCGTCATCCACTATGATGGCGACCCAGTGATGTCGGGAACGGAAATTGACGTACATCTTGAAGAAAAAGGCATCAAGATGATAGTCAATCCACACGCAGACAAGAATGCCCGCAAACCAAATGCCATCCAAACGGCATTTACAGAGTTCTTTAACGACCTGAATGCCATGCGTGATGACTTCAACAAGCAAAGCAAGAAAGTGGAGGCTTTAAGCAAACTTGTACAACGCAAACTGAATATTTAAATAAAAGCAGACGCATATAACCATCTTAAACCATCCCCTAAAGACGATGCGTTTAAAGATAGAATTCGTCAGTTATTTTTGCATACCATTCGCTGCGATTTCCATCTTGATTCATCATGATTTCCGTGGCATTTTCCAGTTCACCGTTTCTATGTCTGGAAAATGCCAGGAGATAGCGTTTTGGTTGTTTTCTTTCTACCGTTTTTACAGCACATTGTCTAACAAGGTAAAATCCTGATATACAAGCTTCTGATACAAAATACTCTCTCACTTCAGAAGGCAGCACAACCGAGAAAATCCCATTTTCAGAAAGTAAACGTTTTACACCTTGCCAGAGATCCCTAAACGGCAAGGTATCCGCATGTCGAGCCATTGCCCTTTTACTATCCGGATTTTTCAAACTATTCAGAAAAAACGGAGGATTGCTGACTATCGCATCAAATTCCTCACCAGAATAATCCTGCAACCGGCAATGGGCAACATCAATTCTATCACTAAAAGGACTGGCTGCCACATTTTCCCTTGCCTGTCCACAAGCCTCTTCGTCAATATCAATACCTACCACCTGGGCAGCAGGAAAACGCTGAGCCATCATCAAGGCTATCAACCCCGTACCACATCCTATATCGAGAATACGAGTTCCGCCAGAAGCCCATGCTCCTAACAACACGCCATCCGTTCCCACTTTCATGGCACAACGGTCTTGTAATATCTCAAACTTTTTAAATCGAAAACCTGTCATATTCTAAATTCATGCTTCATTTAATTTTCTAACGAAAAAACACGCAATATATTTTACTTTTCAGCAAAAAACAGTCCATAAAGAAAGAAATTACACATTATAATATTAAATTTTGTATCTTTCAACCCAAAATTCACCAAAAAAGGCTATCTTTGCAAGTCAAAATGCATTTATAACAGAATATGGACAATATTAAAAATAATCAATTACACATGATCGCCGATTTTGAAGGCGACATTACGGAATTGCTAAAAGATAGAGACTCCGGGACATATCCTATTATCTGCACCCGAGACTTAGTGATCTTCCCTACTGTTCTCACCCCTATCATACTTGGCAGAAAGCAAAGTATCGCAGTTGTAGATTATCTCAAACAGAAACACGACGATCTTATTTTCTGCGCTTTTACCCAAAAGGATGCCAATCTGGATGATCCTGAAAAGGAAGACCTCTATGAAACTGGTGTTTTCTGCCGTCTCATCAAAATGGTAGAACTTCCTGGTCAGCAAAATGGACAGGTTACCATCGTAGTACAAGGATTGGGAAAATGCAAATTGAAAAGTATCGATACAAAAAGACCATTCTATAGCGGATATGTGGAAAACATTTCTGAAGAATGGCCTAAAAAAACGGATACGGAATTCAAACTTTTGCAAAGTTCTCTGTTCTCTCAAACCATCAAGCTGATCCAAGACAGCGATGAGATACCTGATGATGCAGAGTATGCAATCAACTCTATATCCAATCCGCTGGTACGCACGAATTTCATCTTATCATCCATGCCTTTCAGCATAGAGGAAAAGATCAAGATGCTGGAAATGAATAGTATGACAGACCGCATGTTTGAAGCACTCAAATATGAGAACAGACTCAAACAGTTATTTGACATACAGTCTGACATCCGCCAGAAAACAAAGAATGATCTGGACGAACAGCAACGTGAATACTTCCTGCAACAACAGCTCAAGAACATCAAGAAAGAGCTCGGCGGAAACGATATGAGCCCAGAGAAGAAAGAGATTCTTGAGAAAGCCAAGAGCAAAAATTGGAATGAGAATATAGAGAAAATATTCAATAAGGAATTCAAGCGACTCGACACCTTGCATCCGCAAAGTCCTGACTATTCCACACAGATCAACTACCTGCAGACAATGGTAGATTTGCCTTGGAATGACTGCACTATAGATAACTTGAGTCTCAAACATGCCAAAAAGGTTTTGGACAAAGACCATTATGGCATGGAAAAGGTGAAAGAGCGCATTCTGGAATACCTCGCTGTAAGAGCTTTGCGTGATGACCTGAAGAGCCCTATCCTCTGCCTCTATGGTCCTCCGGGAGTTGGTAAAACCAGTCTCGGCAAAAGCATTGCACAGGCGATGGGCCGTAAATACGTGAGAGTTTCTCTTGGCGGTTTGCACGACGAGGCTGAAATCAGAGGTCACCGCCGCACTTACATCGGTGCTATGCCTGGTCGTATCATCAAGAATATTCAGAAGGCTGGTAGCGCCAATCCTGTCTTTATCCTTGATGAGATTGACAAGATATCACAGGCCAACTTTAATGGTGATCCTTCTTCAGCATTACTGGAAGTTCTCGACCCTGAACAGAACAAGGCTTTCCATGATAACTATCTGGATATCGACTATGATTTGTCGAAGGTTCTCTTCATAGCCACAGCCAACGACCTAAGTTCTATTCCACGTCCACTGCTCGACCGTATGGAACTCATTGAAGTAGGTGGTTACATCACAGAGGAGAAGGTTGAGATTGCCAAGCGTCATCTGATTCCAAGAGAGTTGGAGAATACCGGTCTCAAGAAATATACTCCAAAGATCAAGTTCTCAAAAGCTGCCATCGAGAAGATCATCGAGCAATATACCCGAGAAAGCGGTGTGCGCCAGTTGGAGAAACAGATCAACAAAGCCTTGCGCAAAATGGCTTTCAAATTGGCTTATGAGGACATATTGGAAACAACCAACATCACCCCAGCCGAGGTAGCAACCCTTTTGGGCAATCCTCCATTCAACCGTGACATCTATCAGGGCAATGCTTATGCGGGTGTCGTTACCGGATTGGCATGGACTTCCGTGGGAGGCGAAATCCTCTTCATCGAGACTTCCCTCAGCAAGGGCAAGGCAGGAAAGCTCACGCTGACAGGTAACCTCGGAGACGTGATGAAGGAATCTGCCGTGATTGCACTCGAATATGTCAAGGCGCATATCGACCTGCTCGGAGTAGATTACAGAATTTTCAGCAACTGGAATATCCACATCCACGTACCAGAGGGTGCAACTCCTAAAGACGGACCATCTGCCGGTATCACCATTGCAACCAGTATCGCCTCTGCCCTGACTCAACGCAAGGTTCGCAAGAATACTGCCATGACGGGCGAAATCACTCTCCGTGGAAAAGTACTCCCTGTAGGCGGCATCAAGGAGAAAATCTTAGCAGCCAAACGAGCTGGTATCACAGATATCGTGATGTGCCAGGCCAATCAGAAAGACATAGAGGAAATTCCAGAGCAATACCGCAAGGGTGTAGAATTCCACTATGTAGAGAATGTTGCTGATGTCTGGAAATTTGCACTCACTGACGAAAAGGTGGAGCATCCTGTCGATTTCACGATTGACGACGAAGAAGAAGAAAACAAAAAATAACATCAAGACTATCATGAAGTTTGAATTACAAGTAACAGATAAAGCAAGTGATGCACGTACCGGTATCATCACCACAGACCACGGACAGATAAAGACTCCTATCTTCATGCCCGTAGGAACTGTAGGTTCTGTAAAGGGCGTACATTTTGATGAGCTTCGCAAACAGGTAAAGGCACAAATCATCTTAGGCAATACCTACCATCTCTACCTCCGTCCGGGACTGGAGGTCATCAAGGCTGCTGGCGGTCTGCACGGTTTCAATGGCTGGGACCGTCCTATCCTTACAGATAGCGGTGGTTTTCAGGTATTTTCACTGACTGGCATCCGTAAACTGAGGGAAGAAGGTTGCGAATTTCGTTCTCACATAGATGGTAGTAAACACATCTTTACTCCGGAGAATGTCATGGATACAGAGCGTATCATCGGTGCCGACATCATGATGGCATTTGATGAATGTCCTCCTGGACAAAGTGATTTCCAGTATGCAAAGAAAAGTTTGGAGTTGACCCAGCGCTGGCTGGACCGTTGCATCAAGCGCTTCGATGAGACAGAACCTCTCTATGGCTACAACCAGAGTCTCTTCCCTATCGTACAGGGATGTACCTTCCCGGAACTGAGAAGAGAAGCAGCTAAGTATGTAGCCGACAAGGGTGCCGACGGAAATGCCATCGGTGGTCTTGCCGTAGGTGAACCTACAGAAGTGATGTATGAGATGATAGAGGTGGTCAATGAGATTCTTCCTAAGGACAAGCCTCGCTATCTCATGGGAGTAGGTACTCCACAGAACATTCTGGAAGCCATCGAACGAGGGGTTGATATGTTTGACTGCGTCATGCCTACCCGAAACGGAAGAAATGCCATGCTGTTCACCTATAATGGCACCATGAACATGCGCAATAAGAAATGGGAAATGGATTTCAGCCCGGTTGATCCAGATGGCTGCGATATCGACCGCATAACAACCAAGGCATACCTCCACCACCTTTTCAAAGCACAGGAGCTTTTGGCAATGCAGATTGCCAGCATCCACAACCTCGCCTTCTATCTCCGACTGGTGACAGATGCACGCCAGCACATCGAACAGGGCGACTTCGTACAATGGAAGCGTTCCATCATCGACCAATTAGGACGAAGAATTTAAAGAAATATAATGAAGAATTTTAAACAAATAAGGAAACATCGCAGAAGATACAAGTTTCAGCGATGGTTTGGCAAACATTTCGCATGGCTCGTAAAGGCTGCGAAATGGACTGCCCACAAGTTGAGATTCCTGAGGGTACTCAGGTTTCTCAACCTCTTCAGATATATCAAGCGATTAGACTGGTACATCATCAAGAAGTTCGTGGGATATTATTTTTTCAGTATCGCACTGATTATCTCCATTGCCATCGTATTCGACTTCAATGAGAATCTGGCCAAGTTTTCGGAGAATCATGCTCCTATGCGTGCCATCATCTTCGATTACTATGCCAACTTTGTGCCATACTTCGCCAACTTGTTCAGTGCCTTGTTTGTATTCATTGCCGTCATCCTCTTCACGACTAAGATGGCTGGCAATTCAGAAATTATCGCTATCCTCGCTTCCGGAACATCCTTCAAGCGTTTGATGCGACCATACATGCTGACGTGTGTCATGCTCTCTGCACTCTCCTACTCGCTGTCTGCATACGTGATACCACATGGTACCGTCATCAGACAGAACTTTGAAAACATGTATAAGAAGAAGGCCAAGAACACGTCTGCAGACAATGTGCAGTTGCAAGTGGACCGTGGAGTCATCGCATACATCCAGCACTACGACAATACGACCAAAAGAGGATATGGTTTCTGTCTGGATAAGTTTCAGGAGAAAAAGCTGGTCAGCCATCTTACTGCGATGGAGGTACAGTACGATACCATCTCTGATTCCAAGTACCATTGGAAGATCAGAAATTGGAAGGTACGTAAGCTGCAAGGTATGAAGGAACAAATTACCAGCGGTGCTGAAAAAGATACGCTGATAACCATGGAACCAACCGACCTGGTATATTCCAAGGGACAGCAGGAGACCTTTACCAGTCCGGAATTGAAAGAGTACATCAACAAGCAGATAGACCGAGGTTCCGGCAATGTAGTGCAATATCAGGTGGAATACCACAAGCGAATAGCAGCATCCTTTGCCTCCTTTATCCTGACCATCATCGGTCTCTCCCTCTCTGCCAAGAAGCGCAAGGGAGGAATGGGTATGGCACTCGGTGTGGGACTTGCCCTGAGTTTCGGATACATCATGCTTCAGACCGTATCGGCAACCTTTGCCATACAAGCCAATTTTCCACCTATGCTTGCTGCATGGATGCCAAATATCCTCTTTGCCGTCGTAGCATATTTCTGCTATCGCAATGCACCAAGATAATGTAAGATTGTATCATATAATAATAGATAATGTATGATGGTCATCACTTATTTCAAGAGAGGCCTACACATTATTATATATAATAATAAAGAGATTATAAATGTATTTTGACGAATTAGATTTAAATGACAATGTGCTCGATGCGTTATATGACATGCATTTTGACACATGCACCCCTGTTCAAGAGAAATGTATTCCTGAGATATTGAAAGGTAATGACGTTCTTGGTGTGGCTCAAACGGGTACCGGCAAGACTGCCGCCTATCTGTTGCCTATTCTGAGTAAGTTGGATGACGGCGGATACCCTGAAGATGCCATCAACTGCATCATCATGTCACCTACCCGAGAACTGGCACAACAGATAGACCAGGCTATGCAGGGATTCAGCTACTATCTGCAGGGAGTAAGCAGCGTGGCTGTATATGGTGGCAATGACGGCAACCGCTACGACCAGGAATTGAAGAGTCTCCGTATGGGAGCTGACGTAGTAATAGCTACTCCGGGCCGACTCATCACCCATATTAGTCTGGGAAATGTAGATTTAAGTAAGGTAAGCTTCTTTATCCTTGACGAGGCAGACCGCATGCTTGACATGGGTTTCTCTGAGGATATCATGACCATCGCCAAGAAATTGCCTCAGTCTTGCCAGACTATCATGTTTTCTGCAACCATGCCTACCAAGATCGAGGAACTGGCAAAGAGCTTGCTGAAGAATCCTGTAGAAATCAAACTTGCTGTCAGCAAACCTGCCGAGAAAATCAAACAAGAAGCCTACGTCTGCTATGAGGCTCAGAAAATGAGCATCATCAAGGATATCTTCAAGGCTGGTGATCTGAAGCGCGTCATCATCTTCTGCGGCAGTAAGACAAAGGTGAAACAGCTCTCTGCTTCACTACAACAACAGAAGATCAACTGTGGCGAAATGCACTCCGACCTTTCTCAGCAAGAACGTGATGATATCATGTTCAAGTTTAAGAGCGGCCAGATTGATGTGTTGGTTGCTACGGATATTGTTGCCCGCGGTATCGACATCGATGATATCACATTAGTTATCAACTTCGACGTTCCGCACGACACAGAAGACTATGTACACCGCATCGGCCGTACCGCTCGTGCAGATAGAGACGGAAGAGCCATTACCTTGGTTACGGAAATGGATATCTACTGGTTCCAGCAGATAGAAAAGTTCCTGGAAAAAGTGGTAGAAAAGATGCCATTGCCTGCAGAGTGTGGCGAAGGTCCTGAGTATGTCAAGATGGACAAGCCTAAGAAACCAGGTAAAAACAATGGCAACGGCAAGACCAGTGCAAAGAGCCGCCGCCAGAAAGACCGCGACCAGACTGCACACAAGCGCAAGCCGAACAAACAGAACAACCGTCAGGAAAAGGCTCCTCGCCAGCAAGGTGAACAACAGGGCGAACAGGTTGCAAACAAGCCAAACAACAGAAATGGCAGAAACGGCAAACAGCAGAATGCTGACAAGCAGCAGAATGCAAATAAGCAGAATGCCGAAAAGCAGCAGAATGCAAATAAGCAACAGAACGCAAATAAGCAACAGAACGCCAACAAGCAGCAGCCAAGAAATAACCGTCAGCAGAATACCGAAGGTAAGCAGGAGGGTGAAAACAGACAAGGCGGAAAGCGCAACAATAGAAACAACCGCAACAGACAGGACAATCGCAAGAACGGCGAGCAGCGCAATAACAACCAGCGCAGCAATGCACCAGAAAACGTACGTCCTGGCAGCAACGGTAGAGGAAGAGGAGTTGCACAGAAGAAGGCTAACGAGAAATCAAATTCTCGCAAACCAACTCCAATTGTCAACCCTCAGAAGAAAGAAAATGTCGTAAAGAAATTCATCAAACGAATTTTCGGTTTCAAGAAATAGCTCTAAATTTACAACAAATTGCGAATTTTTGAGTTATTATAAAAGAAACAAAACAAAATTAATAGTGAAATGAAGAAATTAATCATCTTTTCGCTCATGCTTTTCATGGTCTCATCAGTAGCCATGGCTCAATCTTCCAGCATGACCGACGACCAAGTGATGCAATTTGTGGTAAAGGAGCACGGCTCTGGAACCTCGAATGCACAAATCGTCACCAAGTTGATGCAACGCGGTGTTGATATTTCACAGATTCGACGTGTACGCACTCGCTATGAAAAGGAAGCCAAACAAGGCGGCCTTGCCAGCGCTACAGGAAAAGTCTCATCAAACGGCTCGCGCCTACGTACCAACAATGGTAAAACCCGTGAAGATTATGGGAAAGAGGCAGATAAAGAGGCCAGCAACTATAGCAACTATAGAATCAAAGGCCAGCGCGACTACTCCTATAATCATACATACGACAATCATGATGAAGAGTACATGGATATGCAGAATGAAATGTATGGCATCTATCCTGACTCTACACAGATGCTCCGCCATTTGCTGGCTGAACAGAAGTACAATCGCAAGAAGGTCTTCGGTCGCGACATCTTTAATAATAAGGAGTTGAGCTTTGAGCCTAATATGAATATCGCAACCCCACAGAACTATCGCTTGGGTCCTGGTGATGCTGTCATCATCGACATCTATGGTGCTTCCCAGAAAACCATCGAGAGTACTGTTTCTCCAGATGGAACTGTTACCATCGAGGGGTATGGTCCGGTGAATGTCAGCGGCCTCACCGTTGCTCAGGCTAATGCAAGATTGCGCGGTACGTTAGGTAGCAGATATACTTCCAGCCATATCAAGTTGACAGTAGGCCAGACCAAGACCATGATGGTCAATGTGATGGGTGAGGTAAAGGCTCCTGGAACCTATACCCTCTCAGCCTTCGCTACCGTTTTCCATGCCCTCTACATGGCTGGAGGAACCAACGATCTGGGTACACTCCGTAATATTAAGGTATATAGAAACAACAGGTTGGTTACTGTAGTTGATATCTACGACTACATCCTCAATGGTAAGTTGACAGGCAATGTACGACTTGCAGACAATGATGTGATCGTAGTGGGTCCATACGACTGTCTGGTCAACATTACGGGTAAGGTAAAACGCCCGATGTTCTATGAGATGAAAAAGAACGAGAGCATCAATTCCCTGCTCAAGTATGCCGGCAGTTTCACTGGTGATGCTTATAAGAAATCGGTACGTGTGAACAGAAAAACAGGAAGAGAATATGCTGTATTCAATGTTGACGAATTCGACTTTGCCAGTTTCCACATTGCTGATGGCGATTCTGTAAGCGTTGACTCCATCCTGCCAAGATATGCCAATACGGTAGAAATAAAGGGTGCTGTATTCCGTCCTGGTATGTACAATATCGGCGAACAGATCAACAGCGTTCGTTCTCTGGTAGAACATGCAGAGGGTCTTACTGAAGATGCATTCACCAATAGAGCAATCATGCACAGAATGAAGCCAGACCGTACATTGGAAGTTATCAGTATGGATATCGCAGGTATCATGAGCGGAAAGGTGGCAGATATTCCTTTGAAGGAAAATGATGTGCTCTTCATCCCTACCCGACAGGATAAACAGATAGAGCGAACCATCACAATCCGCGGCGAGGTACAGTATCCAGGAACCTACAAATATGCCGATAATGAAACCATTGAAGACTTCGTTCTTCAGGCTGGTGGTCTGACCGACAAGGCATCCACCGTGAATGTCAACGTAAGCCGCCGTGTTTCTGATGCCAAGGCATTGCAACCAGACAGTTTGATTGCCCAGACATTCACCCTCTCCCTGAAGGACGGTTTTGTCATTGATGGAACTCCTGGCTTTGTTCTGATGCCTTTCGACGAAGTTTCCATCCGCAAGAGTCCTGCATACAACGAACAGGAAAATGTGAGCATCGAGGGTGAGGTTATGTTTGCTGGTGCTTACACACTCACCAAGCGTAATTCCCGCATCAGCGACCTGTTCTACAAGGCAGGTGGAGCTACCAATGAGGCATATATCAAGGGAGCTCGCTTGATTCGTAGAGCCAACAGTGCAGAGAAAGCCCGTATGGAAGCGGTTCTGAAGATGCAGCGTGAGCAACAGCAGAAGAATCTCCTCCAGTTGGCAGCAAGCAGTAGTAACAGCGGCAATCTCCAACAGGTTGCTGAAGGAGCCAAGAATGCAGAATTGGAGAAATTCAATGTTCCAGATGAATATCCTGTAGGAATCGACCTGGCTGCTGCACTCAAGAATCCTGGTTGCGATGATGACCTGGTACTGCGTGAAGGAGACCGACTGGTCGTTCCACAATATACAGGAACCGTAAAAATCAATGGTGCTGTAATGTATGCCAATACTGTTGCCTATGAAAAGGGCAAACGAGCAAGCTACTACATAGACCAGGCTGGCGGTTTTGCTTCTGATGCCATCAAGAGTAAGTCGTACATCATCTATATGAATGGTAAGGTTGCCAAGGTTGGCCATGGTGCTAAAGTTCAACCAGGTTGCGAAATTGTTGTTCCTGCCAAGTTGAAGCGCAAGATGAGTATTGCAGAAACGATGAGCCTCGGTACAAGTATGTCGAGCATCGCAGCCATGATTGCCACAATTGCTAATTTGAGCAAGTAATATTCCAATGCAAATAACACCATCTATTGAAAAATAGCACCGCTTATTTGTTTGAAATTATTTAATTTATATTTAATAAAACTCCCCAGATTCGTCAGGAATCTGGGGAGTTTCTTTTTATAGTGACCTCGTGACTGTTTTCTGTTGTCCCAGCATTTTCATTTCTCATTTGTAACTTCTCATTTGTAATTTCCCATTTATTTTGCAAAGAGCAATAAAAAGGCGAGAAGTCAGGAGACCTCTCGCCGGAAATATAAAAATCTACTAATTAATCCAAGTTCAAGCTCTTCTTAATAGCCTCGATCTTCTCCATAGCAGCTGCTGTACAACGGTTATAGCAACCTGCGCACTTGAATGAAGGATCCTTTACCTCGATATAGAACTTAATCTTAGGCTCTGTACCTGAAGGACGAACACTTACCTTAGTGTTATCATCACAGAACCACTGGAGTACATTGCTCGTTGTTGGCATGTCAAGTTTCTCTACACTGCCATCAGCATGCTTAGCCTCCAGAGTCTGGTAATCCTTCCAAGTAACCACCTTGCTGCCACCCAACTCCTGTGGAGGGTTAGCACGGAAATCAGTCATCATCTGCTTGATTTCATCAGCACCCGTTTTACCAGGACGAACTACGTTTACAGTGAATTCCTTGCTAAAACCATACTCTGCATAGATCTGCATCAAGAGATCGTAGAGAGTCTTGCCCTGATCCTTAGCCCAAGCAGCGATTTCGCAAATGAGGCAGATAGAAGCAGGAGCATCCTTATCACGTACCTTATCGTATGGCAAGAAACCGAAACTCTCCTCACCACCACCGATATACTGCTGCTTGCCCTCAGAGATAGCAATCTCGCGTGCAATCCACTTGAAACCAGTGTAGCAGTCACGCAACTCTACGTTGTTCTTCTTAGCAATCTCAGCAATTACCTCTGTTGTAACGATGGTCTTCACGAGGAAGTCTGTTGGCTTCAACTTGCCCAACTTCTTCTTGTTCTCAATGATATAGTAGCAGAACATCATGGCTGTCTGGTTACCATTGATGATCATCCATTCGCCCTTGTCATCGCGGCAAACGATAGCAAGACGGTCAGCATCTGGGTCGGTAGCTACTACGAGGTCAGCATTCAACTTAGTACCGAGCTTCATACCAAGGGTCATAGCCTCAGCATTTTCTGGGTTAGGAGAAACAACGGTTGGGAAATTGCCATCTACAACCATCTGCTCAGGAACTACATTGATATTCTGGAAGCCCCATGAACGCAAGCAGAGAGGAACGATGACACGACCTGTACCATGCATAGCTGAGTAAACAATGTTGAGGTCCTTCTGACGATTGATGACATCCTGGTCGATCATGGCAGAATGAACAGCAGTCATATAGTCATAATCCATCTCACCACCGATAATCTTAATCAAATCCCAGTTAGCCTCAAACTTCACCTGATCGATAGTAACCTTGTTCACCTCCTCAATGATACCCGTATCATGTGGAGCCAAAACCTGAGCACCATCACTCCAGTAAGCTTTGTAACCGTTGTACTCCTTAGGATTGTGAGAAGCAGTTACGTTCACACCAGCCTTAGCACCGAGCTCGCGGATAGCGAAAGAAATCTCTGGTGTAGGACGGAGGCTTTCAAAGAGATAAGCCTTGATACCGTTGGCAGAGAAGATAGCTGCAACTGTCTCTGCAAAGAGACGAGAATTGTTACGGCAGTCGTGACCTACCACTACAGAGAGGTTCTCCTCACCTGGGAAAGCCTTGAGGATGTAGTTGGCAAAGCCTTGAGTAGCCATACCTACAATATACTTGTTCATACGGTTAGTTCCTGCGCCCATGATACCGCGCAAACCACCTGTACCAAACTCCAAGTTCTGATAGAAAGCATCAACAAGAGCTGATTTGTCTTCAGCCTCGAGCATTGCCTTTACTTCATTACGTGTTTCTTCATCAAAAGCGGGAGTGAGCCACTGCTGTGCTCTTTCTTCACACTGCTTGATTAATTCTGCGTTATTAGCCATAGTCTGATTATATATATGTTATTAATAATTTGAGTACAAAGATATATAAATTATTTCATAAACCCAACAAGTTTGGAGTTTTTTTTGTATTTTTGCACTTTGAAACGGAAATGAAAATAGAATAAGGCTGATATTTAGCAATATTGTATTAGTTTTATGGTAATAATTTAAGATTAAAAAATATGGAAATATATTATACGGGCGTTATCATCGCCATTTCCACCTTTGTAATAATAGGTATCTTTCATCCTATCGTGATGAAGACTGAATATTATACGGGCATCCGGTTCTGGTGGATATTCCTCGTTACCGGCATTCTCTGCATCGGTGCAGCCTTTCTGATTGCCGATGTACTCTTCTCTGCCATTTTAGGCGTGATAGGTGCCTCCTGTCTGTGGAGCATCGGTGAACTCTTCGAACAGAGAGAGCGATGCGAGAAAGGCTGGTTCCCGAAAAATCCGAAACGGATTGGAAAGGGATATTACAGGGACGAGGAGAAAGTGAAGAATGAAGAGTGAAGAATAAAGAACGATCATGAAGACAGAACTGATATTGGTCGGAAAGACCGTAAACAAGCATTTTATTGCGGGCATCAAGGACTATGCTGAGCGCATCACCCACTATATGCCCTTCAATATTACAACTATTCCTGAGCTCAAGAATACGAAAAGCCTCAGCGAACAGCAACAGAAGGAAAAAGAGGGGGAAATGATTCTAAAACTCCTGCAGCCTTCAGATACCGTTGTATTGATGGACGAACATGGTCAGGAATTCCGCAGCATCGAATTTGCTAAGTGGATAGAACGTAAGCAGGCTACTGCCAGAAGACTTGTCTTCATCATTGGTGGTCCTTATGGTTTCTCGCAGGCTGTTTATGACCGTGCCAACGAGAAGATTTCCCTCTCCAAGATGACTTTCTCGCATCAGATGGTGCGCCTCATCTTCACGGAAGCGCTCTATCGTGCCTGTACTATTATAAAAGGTGAACCTTATCATCATGAGTAAAGGTAAAAGGGTAAAAAGGTAAAAGGGTAAAAGGGTAAAAAAGTAAAAAGGTAAAAAGTAAAAAATGGCAAAAGATAAATATATTGAGATAAAAGGAGCCAGGGCTAACAATCTCAAAAACATAAATGTCAAGATACCTCAAGGTAAATTTGTTGCCATCACGGGTGTCTCTGGTTCTGGTAAGTCATCGTTGGCTTTCGACACACTCTATGCCGAAGGTCAGCGCCGTTATGTGGAATCTCTATCTTCATACGCCCGACAGTTTTTGGGTCGAATGAGCAAACCAGAATGTGACTTCATCAAGGGATTGCCACCTGCCATCGCCATCGAGCAGAAAGTTATTTCCCGTAACCCACGTTCCACCGTGGGCACCAGTACTGAAATTTACGAATATCTCAGATTGCTCTATGCACGCATAGGAAAAACTATCTCTCCTATCAGCGGACAGGAGGTAAAACGCCATACCACAGAAGATATCTTATCTTGTACCCGACAATATTCCAAGGGAACCAAGTTTGTTATCCTTTCCCCTCTTCACATCGCTGAGGGACGGAGCCTCAGCAAGCAGTTGGAGATGTATATCCAGGAAGGATATGCACGCATCTTGGTGAAAAACGAGTTCGAACGCATCGAAGACTTTCTGGATAAAGCCAATAGCGGCGAAATGCTTTCGCCTGAAGTAAGCATGAAGGATCTTCTTGAAGCCTCTGACGAAAAACTCAAGAAGCTGATGACTGAAATGGGGATGGAAATCTTTCTCGTGATAGACCGTTCTTCCGTAAGTGATGAAAAAGATGATATCAGCCGTCTCATGGACTCAGCCGAAACAGCTTTTTACGAGGGAGATGGCGCCTGCCGCCTCCTATTCTTGCCAAGCAAGATTGCCTATGATTTTTCTACCCGTTTCGAAGCTGATGGTATGACCTTCGAGGAACCGTCAGACAATATGTTTTCCTTCAATTCTCCCTTAGGTGCCTGTCCTACCTGCGAGGGTTACGGAAGTGTAATCGGAATCGACGAAAAACTCGTCATCCCTAATACTTCCCTGAGTGTTTATGACGGTTGTGTGGTTTGCTGGCGAGGCGAGAAGATGGGTATGTGGCTCAAGGAATTTATCCGCAGAGCTGAACCCTATAATTTCCCTATCTTCAAACCATACTTCGAACTCTCTCAAAAAGAGAAAGATTGGCTTTGGCATGGTCTTCCTTCCGAGAAGGATCGTGAGCCACACGACAGGGTGAGCATTGACGAATTCTTCAGAATGGTGAAGGAAAACCAATATAAGATACAGTACCGCGTGATGCTCAGCAGATTCCGCGGCAAGACGATTTGTCCAGATTGCCACGGCACTCGCTTAAAGAAAGAAGCCAACTACGTGAAGATTGGCGGCAAAAGTATTACTGAACTCGTGGAGATGTCTATCACCAATCTCAAGATCTGGTTTACCAAACTGGAACTGACCGAACACGAGAAATGCGTGAGCAAAAGACTTTTTGCCGAGATTACCAACCGTCTGCAGTTCCTGCTGGATGTGGGACTCGGTTATCTCACGCTCAATCGTCTTTCCAACTCCCTTTCAGGAGGTGAAAGCCAGCGCATCAACCTGACCACCAACTTAGGTTCTTCACTTGTAGGAAGTGTCTATATTCTCGACGAGCCAAGCATCGGTCTTCACAGCAGAGATACAGCACGACTCATCAAGGTGCTAAGAGAATTGCAGCAATTAGGAAATACGGTAGTCGTCGTAGAGCATGACGAGGAAATCATGCGGGCTGCCGACTACCTGATAGATATCGGTCCGGATGCTGGTCGTCTGGGCGGTCAACTGGTTTATGCCGGTCCTGCTTCGGAGTATTCTACTACCGACAAGGAAGCCCAGCAGAAGCTCTTGGAGAAATACCCTGATAGTTACACCATCAAGTATCTCACCCATCATGAAAAGATAGAAACACCAACAAGCCATCGTGCCTGGAACCGTTTCATCGAAATCAAGGGTGCCAGAATGAACAACCTGAGAGGCATCGACGTCAAGTTGCCACTCAATGTTTTTACGGTGGTGACAGGTGTCTCTGGTTCCGGCAAGAGTTCACTCATCAAGGGAATCCTCTTCCCTGCCATGCGCCGCCATTTAGACTTGGTGGCAGATGCACCAGGTGAGCACTTAGGCTTAGAAGGCGATGTCAACGCCATCAAGCATGTGGAGTTTGTGGATCAGAACCCTATCGGTAAAAGTTCCCGCAGCAACCCTGCCACCTATCTGAAGGCATACGATGCCATCCGTTCGCTCTTTGCCAACCAACCGTTGTCAAAACAGATGGGATTCACTCCTGCCTATTTCTCCTTCAATGCTGAGGGAGGAAGATGTGAAGAGTGCAAGGGAGCAGGTTATGTAACAATCGAAATGCAATTCATGGCAGATCTGGTTTTGCAATGCGAAGCATGCAAAGGCAAACGATTCAAGCACGATATCCTTGAGGTACAATACGGAGGTAAGAATATTAATGATGTGCTCAACATGACCGTGAACGAAGCTATCGAATTCTTTGCAGACGAGAAGAACCAGCACAATAATGGTGACTTCGATTCCTGCCGCGTCATCGTCAGCCGTTTACGCCCTTTGCAGGAAGTCGGATTAGGCTATATCAAGCTCGGACAGAATTCAAGTACGCTTTCTGGTGGAGAAAACCAGCGTGTCAAACTTGCCTTCTTCATCGGTAAGGAAGACCAGGAACCTACCCTCTTCATCTTCGACGAGCCTACCACCGGTCTGCACTTCCATGATATCAAGCGACTGCTTCATGCTTTCAATGCACTCATTGAGAGAGGGCACTCACTGGTTGTCATCGAGCATAATCTTGATGTCATCAAATGCGCCGACTATATCATCGACCTCGGTCCTGAAGGAGGTGACAAGGGTGGCAACCTGGTTGTTGCCGGTACGCCAGAGGAAGTGATGCAATGCAAGAAGAGTCTTACAGGACAATTTCTGGCTCAATTGCTTGATAAAGAATAGAATATCGCATGATTAAGTATAAAATATTGTAAAAAAGTAGCAGAATACTAAACTTTATGCGTAACTTTGCATCCAAATATGCAAATAAAAAGTTGAATATAAATAAAATCAAAGATATGAAAAGATTTATCTTAGCGCTGACAATGCTTGTTGCCATGGTAGCAACAGCAAGCGCACAGGCAGAAATCAAGTTTGACAAAGTGGTACACAACTTTGGCAACTTCAGTGAGAAGTCTCCTGTACAGAAGACTACTTTCACTTTCACAAACGTAGGCAATAAGCCATTGATTATCAATCAGGCCATCGCCAGTTGCGGCTGCACTATTCCAGCCTATACCAAGCAGCCTATCGCACCAGGTCATAAAGGTCAGATTACTGTAACATACAATGGCAAGGGTATGTTCCCTGGTCATTTCAAGAAGTCTATCACCGTTCGTAGCAATGGCAATGTTGAGATGACACGCCTTTACATCGAGGGTGTCATGGTGGAAGAACAGAAATAAATCTGATTGCACTGAAACTAAAAAATGATATTTTATTTTTCTGGTACAGGAAATACCCGCTGGGCTGCCATCAAATTGGCAACAGCTACACATGAGCGACTGATTGATATTGCCGAAGAAATGAGGCTCATCAAAAAATCAGGCGCCCAATATACTGAGCCGTTCATCTTGGAAAAAGGTGAACGGCTTGGTTTCGTTTTCCCCGTTCATGGTTGGAGGGTTCCAAGACTTGTCAGGGAATTTATAGCTAAACTTCAGGTCAATCTACCAACTGAAGAAGTGCACCCCAACCATGAATCGCCAGTTCCAAGTCCCGTTTACGCCTATGCAGTCTGTACGGCTGGTGACAGTATCGGACTGACCATAGAGAATCTCAACAAAACGATTGCCTCCAATTCTTCCTTATCGAATATCGGAGTGCATGAGGTAGCCTCTTCCTTCTCTCTCATCATGCCCGAGTCATACGTAGGATTACCTTTCATGGATGTCGATCCGAAGGAAAAGGAGATTCGGAAAAAGGAGAAGTCTGCTTTGGAACTGGAAAAAATCAGCGAGGAAATTTTCAATCGTAAGGAAGGTATCTGCAGATTGGTAAAAGGTCCTATTCCATGGTTTTTCACTAAGGTTGTGGGTGGATTCTTTGAAAAGGTTCTCATCACAGACAAGCGTTTTCACGTCACAGCAGACAAATGTGTGAAATGTGGCATCTGCGCCCATGTCTGTCCCGTTGGAGATATTGATGGCGGTAAAGGGAAAATGCCTGTATGGCTGCATCATGACGACTGCCTCACATGTTTCAATTGTTACCACCATTGTCCGCACCATGCCATCGAGTTTGGTCACCAGACCCAGAAGAAGGGACAATATTATTTCAAATAAAGAATTCTATCAAACAAATAAAGTTATCATTTAGCATTCAAATAAAGCATCCATCAAACGAAATTAGCATTAATAATTAAAAATCATTATATGAAGAAGATTTTACTTAGCATTGCATTTGCTCTGATGGGCATCGCAAGCGGCTTTGCTGCAAAAGCATACTCTGGCATTATCACTGTTACCCAAAGCGACGGAACAGAATTGAACGTCAGAATATATGGTGACGAACATTTCAATTGGCTCACCACAGAGGACGGAGTTCTTCTTGTACAAGAAGGAAACAACTACTATATTGCAGAAACTACCTCATACGGCACATTGAAAGCTACAAAATTTATTGCCCACAATGCTAACAAACGTGTGCCTGCAGAAATCAAAGCCATCAAAAAGCAAGACCTTTCACGCTTTAGAAGTTATGCCATCGAACAAGCATCAACAGCAAAAGCGATGGGCACAGGAAACAACGGAGTGAAGTATTTTCCACATAGTGGCAGTCCAAAAGCATTGGTTATTCTGGTTGAGTTTTCTGACACACCCTTCCAAAGTGGAGAGAAAGCCAAGAATGTTTTTGAGCACTTCCTCAAAGGAAATGTTAAGGACGCCTTACCCGATGGGTATGAGGCATATACAGGTTCATACAAGAATAAGAACTTACGCAACAAAGGAAGTGTTTCTGACTATTTTTACGACATGAGTAAGGGCTCATACACTCCACAGTTTGATGTCGTAGGTCCTTATAAACTCAATCATTCTTCTCTTTACTATGGACAAGGTGACAAAGACAACACCTATGCCCTTGTCAGCGATGCCTGTAAAGCAGCCGATAAAGATGTTGACTTTTCACGATATGATGCAGACGGTGACGGAATGGTAGATCTCGTGTATATCATATACGCAGGCTATCCTGCCAGCATGTCGGGCAACCCAAATGACATTTGGCCAAAGTCTGGACCTGGTGATGGCGGTTTCGGAACCTATGACGGTAAACAGGTCTGCAGATATGGAGTCCATGCAGAACTCAACTTTGGACGGGAATTGAACCAAAAGAACGGTTTCTTACTTAGCGGAATCGGACTGTTCTGCCATGAATTCTCTCACACGCTCGGTCTGCCCGACCTTTACCCTACTGTTGACGCATCAAAAGTAGATAACCAAAACCCAGAAATGTGGGATTTGATGGATGGAGGAGAATATACTTTTAATGGCGGCTACTGCCCTACTCCTTATTCACCTTGGGAAATGGATGCCATGGGATGGGCTACACCTGTAGAATTAGGAGATGAAGCCAAACAAGTTACATTAAATTCCTACTATAAAGAGAGAACTGCTTACAAGATTAATGGAGAAAATGACGAATACCTTCTTATCCAAAATATCCAAAAAGGCGGATGGTGGAATGGGATTGCAAATGTTTACAACACAGGTATGCTGATTTGGCGAATTGACTATGGCACTAAAGATGTCAACCTTTTTGACAATCCCAATAACACCTTAGGCAAACCAAAAGTCATGATTGTTCCTGCTGATGGTTATGTAATCTCTGACTACAACCATGGTGATGGCAAACAATGGACAGACGATCAGTACAAGGAAAGTCTCCAAGCCGATCCATTCCCAGGTACTAAAAAAGTGACTGAACTTTTGAGTGTCGAACTCAACAACAGCACATTGAAAAAGCCTTTCTACAACATCAAGGAGACCGACGACGGCGTCATTACCTTCGATTATCTCAAGGACTTTGCTACAGGTATCGACAGCCCTGTCATCCAGCAGAATCAGGAGAAGGATACACGTATCTTCACCCTCGATGGTCGCTACTTGGGCACAGATGTTAGTCAGCTCACCAAGGGAGTTTACATCATCGGAAAGAAGAAGGTTATCATCAAGTAAGACACATAATTCTTTACAATACATTTCAAATGCGAATTCGCTGGATAGCGAATTCGCATTTTTTGTTTACCCCACTTTCATTTTTCCCTGCCCACGGAAAAATTTGCGCTTGGGCAAGGAGAATTTTTTCCTTGCCCAAACTCTATTTCCTCACTCAGTTTATAAGAAGGCAAATCTGCAGAAAGCCTACGAATTATTTTAACAGAGCTTATTTTTCATTCCTATACATAAAAACTTTCTACTGAAAAAAAAATAGCAGAATCTTTTGGCTACTTGCTCAAATTATATTATCTTTGCATTCAATATGAGAATAGATATTATCACTGTATTACCGGAAATGCTGGAGGGATTCTTCAATGAGTCTATCCTGGCACGTGCACAGAAGAAGGGTCTCGCAGAGATTCATCTCCATAACTTGCGCGATTATACATTAGATAAATGGAAACGAGTAGATGACTATCCATACGGAGGAAGTGCCGGCATGGTGATGCAATGCGAACCTATCGATCGCTGCATTACAGCCCTGAAGGCAGAACGCGAATATGATGACGTCATCTATGTTTCTCCAGACGGAGAGACTTTCAACCAGAAGATTGCCAATGAGATGTCTATGCAAGGCAACCTCATCATCCTCTGCGGTCACTACAAGGGTATTGACCAAAGAGTGAGAGACCATCTCATCACCCGTGAGATTTCTGTAGGCGACTACGTATTGACAGGTGGCGAACTTGCTGCAGCCATTATCTCTGATGCAGTAATCCGTTTGGTTCCAGGAGTCATCAGCGATGAACAAAGCGCTCTCTCCGACTGTTTTCAGGACGACATTCTTGCAGCCCCTATCTATACCCGACCAGCAGACTATAAGGGTTGGAAAGTTCCAGAGATACTGCTGAGCGGAAATGAGGCTAAGATTCGCCAATGGGAATTCGACCAGGCCATGGAAAGAACCAGACGCCTGCGCCCTGATTTATTGGAAGAATAAAGATGCATTGGAATAAATCATAAAGTTGAGTCTTTGAGATAAAAACCAAATAAGTCATTTAGCATGACTGTCTGAAAGAGACAGCATGACTAAATGACTTATTTTTATTTGAAATTCTGGCAGAATCTCTCTCCTAAAGTGAAGCCTTCTTCGTATAACCGTTCCAATTTGAGAGTATCTTTCTCAATACGTCCCACCTCAAGCGGACGAAGCGGGCGAATACATGTGATCTTGCCCGCAGCCTCCAGATCATCTACAAGTTGGATTTGTTCATTATATACCTTATGACGATGACTCAGAGCAACACGAAGGCGAGGATAGTTCTTATATAAATAAGGTATCTTGCGATCCTTCCCATGATCACGCCACCCTTTGTTGCGGGTCAGTATCACCACATTATGCTCATACCCCATATCGATGGCGTGCTGAACAGGAATACTGTCGGCAATACCACCATCCAGCATTGGGATACCATCCACATTCACAATCTTGCTGACATAAGGCAAGCTGCTTGAAGCTCTGACGACATCCAGAGCACGCTGCTTATCATGAGTTTCAGAAAGATACATGGCATGCCCCGTCAGACAATTGGTCGTTACCATCTCAAAACCTTCCGCATGCTGGAAAAAAGTATCAAAATCGAAAGGCAACAACTGGTTGGGAAATTTATCATAAAGCAACCGGCGGTCGAAGATGCAACCTTGAGTAACCAGATGCCGAAGACCGATATATTCATACCGATCCAAGTAATCGATATTGGAAATACGGGCACGACGGGGTTGGCGACTGATATACGACATACCATTGCAAGCACCTGCAGAAACAGCCACCGTATATGGGAAATACAAATCGTGTTTCATGAAGGCATCCAGTACCCCACTTGTAAACACACCTCTCATTCCGCCTCCTTCCAAGACCAGTCCCGTTTTTCTTTCCATCTTCATACCATTTACCTGTTTTTTATTCATTTTTGCACAAAAAGCGTGCTTTTATTATTAATTATTTATAAATTCTCACTTTTTATACGATTTTGCTTGCAAAGATAAGCATTTTTTGGGAAATAATCACTAACTTTGCACCAAAATATAACAAAAAACTAAAAATATGTTTAGTAAGGACACTTACATTCAGCGCCGCCAAGAGCTTAAGAAGCTTGTAGGTGAAGGCGTAATTTTGATTTTCGGAAATAACAATTCACCTTGTAATTTCCCTAACAATGGATACTATCCATTCCGTCAGGACTCTACTTTCCTCTATTATTTCGGACAGCAGCGCGATGGTCTGGTAGGTGTAATCGACATTGACAACGACATCGAGACATTGATCGGTGACGATATAGATATAGAAGATATCGTATGGTATGGCAGCGTGGAAAGCGTACACGACTTGGCAGAACAGGTTGGTGTCCACAACTCTGCACCTATGAAATCTCTGAAGACTATCTGCAATGATGCCATGTCTAAGAAGCGCAAGATACATTTCCTGCCTCCTTATCGCTTTGACATCAAGCTCCAGATATTCGACCTCCTCGGCATCCACCCTAACCAGCAAAAGGAAGAGGCCTCTATGGATCTCATCAAGGCTGTGGTAAAGATGCGCTCTACCAAGACTCCTGAGGAAATCGAGGAACTGGAACGTGCTGCTGTTATTGGTTACAAGATGCATACCACTGCCATGAAGTTGACTCGTCCAGGAGTAACAGAGAAATTTGTAGGCGGACAGGTTGACGGAATTGCCAACTCTTATGGAGCAATGGTCAGTTTCCCTACTATCTTCAGTCAGCATGGTGAGATTATGCACGGCAATCCTTCCATGAGCATTCTGGAAGCTGGCAGACTGGCTCTTTGCGATGCCGGTGCCGAGACCATCAACAACTATTGCTCTGACAACACACGTACTATGCCTGTAAGCGGTAAGTTTACCCAGCGCCAGTTGGAAATCTACTCTATCGTTGAGGCTTGCCACGACTATGCACTCGAAGTTGCCAAGCCAGGTGTGAAATACGCAGATGTTCACTTTGCAATATGCCGTCTGATGTTTGACAAACTCAAGGAGTTAGGACTTGCCAAGGGTGATACAGAAGAGGCTGTCAAGGCTGGCGCTCATGCCATGTTCCTGCCTCACGGATTAGGTCACATGATGGGAATGGACGTACACGATATGGAGAATTTCGACCAGATTAATGTAGGATTCGATGAGGAAGTTCGTCCTAACCTGGAACAGTTCGGTACCAACTGCCTGCGTATGGGCCGCCGCCTCGAAGAAGGTTTCGTAGTAACAGATGAACCGGGAATCTATTTCATCCCTGCCCTCATCGACGACTGGAAGGCATCAGGTCATTGCGCAGAGTTCCTCAACTTCGACAAGCTGGAAACATACAAGGACTTCGGAGGTATCCGTATCGAGGACGATTTACTCATCACCAAAGACGGTTGCAGATTCTTGGGCAAAGACCGCATCCCTTATCATCCAAAGGATGTAGAGGACTACATGGCAGCCAACAGATAAGCAATCCCCCTTGAAGAGAGAGAAAAGAAAGAACAACATTATTAATATAAAGAGAAATTTTAATGAAGAAAACATTGATCGCAACAGCATTGATGGCATTGGTTGCCACAGGTGCAAGCGCAAAGACCGCTACTGATTCAGCAGCTATCGCAAAGAACAAGCCAGTATTTACAGTGGTAAAGGAAAACCCTATCACCAGCATCAAGGATCAGAACCGCAGTGGTACGTGCTGGGCTTACTCTACGCTCAGCTATTTTGAGAGCGAGATTTTGAAGAAGACAGGCAAGACATACGACTTGAGCGAGATGTTCGTTGCCAACAAGACATACATGGACCGCGCCACAATGGCTGTCAGAATGCACGGTGACGTGAGCTTCTCACAGGGTGGTAGCGCATACGATGTACTGTATGCTTTGAAGCACTATGGTATCGTACCAGAGACTGCAATGCCAGCTCCAGGTACATTGACAGGTGACTCACTTGCCAACTTCGGTGAGTTCTTCGATGTGATGACACCATACGTAGAAGCTGTTGCCAAGAGCAATGCTAAGAAAATTTCTTCTGCTTGGAAGAGCGGTCTTCAGGGCATCATCGACTCTTACATCGGTAAGACTCCAGAGAAGTTTACCTATCAGGGCAAGCAATATACTCCACAGTCATTCTGCGAGAGCCTCGGTTTGAATCTCGATGACTATGTTACCATCACCAGCTATACCCACCACCCAATGTGGAGTCAGTTTGCTGTTGAGGTACAGGACAACTGGCGCTGGCCTATGAGCTACAACGTTCCAATGGAAGACATCTGCAAGATTATCGACAACGCAGTCAACAACGGTTATACCGTAGCTTGGGGTGGCGACGTAACAGAGGATGGTTTCACTCGCAAAGGTCTCGGTATCGCTTACGATGTAAAGAAGGTTCGTTCTATGGCAGGCACCGATGCAGACCACTGGTTCAAGCTTTCAAAAGACGAGAAGAAAGAGAAGTTCGACTCACTGGGTGTCAACGCTCCTGAGATTGTACCTACACAGCAGATGCGTCAGGAAGCTTTCGATAACTGGGAAACTACCGATGACCACGGTATGCACATCTATGGTATCGCAAAGGACCAGAACGGCAAGGAGTACTACATGGTGAAGAACTCATGGGGTGAGTATGGTGATTACAAGGGAACATGGTACATGACCAAGGCATTTGTAGCATACAAGACTATGGACTTCATGGTAAACAAGAATGCCCTCCCTAAGGATATCCGCAAAAAACTCGGAATCTAAGGATAACAGGAAGAAAAGAAACTTAGATAAATATTTTAAAAAAGGCAGCAATCCATCAGGTTTGCTGCCTTTTTTTACATAATTCATGCTTTTTCTGCTATTTTCAAGTTAAAACATTTCTATTTGTCGTTTTATTTTTGTAACTTTGACGGCAGAAATAAAAAATAATTAAGATGCATTTTAAATGGAATTATGAAGCACCTACACCTGAGCAAGAAAAAGCAGCAAAGGAACTGGGCGAAAAGCTAAGCATCAGCCCAATCTTAGGACAGCTTCTCATCCAAAGAGGCATTACGACAGAATCGGCAGCCAAACGGTTTTTCAGGCCTCAGCTTGCCGACCTGATCAATCCATTCCTCATGAAGGATATGGACATAGCCGTTGACCGCCTCAATGATGCGATGGGACGCAAGGAGCGCATCCTTGTCTATGGCGATTACGACGTAGATGGATGCACTGCCGTAGCTTTGGTCTATAAGTTCCTGCAGCAATTCTATTCCAACATCGATTACTATATCCCCGACAGATATGACGAGGGATACGGAGTCAGCAAAAAAGGAATAGACTTTGCCAACAAGACAGGTGTAAAACTAATCATCATCCTTGACTGTGGCATCAAAGCCATCAAGGAAATAGAATATGCCAAGTCTCTTGGCATAGATTTCATCATTTGTGATCACCACGTACCAGACGAGGTGATGCCTCCTGCTGTGGCTATTCTCAACCCTAAACGTCCTGACGATACCTTTCCGTTCAAGCACCTTTGCGGATGTGGCGTAGGCTTTAAATTCATGCAGGCTTTCGCCAAGAACAACAATATTCCGTTCTCCAGACTCATCCCGCTGCTCGACTTCTGTGCCGTAAGCATCGCTGCCGACATCGTACCTGTTGAGGAAGAAAACCGTATCCTTGCGTTCCATGGTCTCAAGCTGCTCAATACCAATCCAAGTATCGGCTTGCGTTCCATCATTGATATCTGCGGACTCAATGGTAGAGAAATCTCAATGAGCGACATCGTATTCAAGATTGGTCCACGCATCAATGCTTCAGGAAGAATGGAAAACGGCAAATTGAGCGTTGACCTGCTGGTAGAAAGAGATTTTGCTACTGCCATCCGCATGGCAAAACACATCAATGAATACAACGAACAACGTAAGGACATCGACAAGCAGATGACGGAGGAAGCCAATGGTATTGTGTCAAGACTCGAAAGTCAGAAGCACAACTCCAGCATTGTGCTCTACGATGAAGGATGGAAAAAAGGAGTCATCGGCATTGTTGCCTCAAGACTCACGGAAATCTATTTCCGCCCTACCGTCGTTCTGACCAAAGATGGTGACATGGCAACAGGCTCCGCACGCAGTGTAACGGGCTTTGATGTCTATTCTGCCATCAAGAGTTGCCGCGATATTCTCATGAATTTCGGTGGACATACATACGCTGCCGGACTTACCCTGAAATGGGATAAGGTAAAAGAATTCAGAGAAAGATTCCAGAAATATGTAGAGGAACATATCGCTCCTGAACAGACAGAAGCCTTGCTTCATATTGATGCGGAGATTGATTTCAAAGACATCACCAAGCACCTGTACAGCGATCTGAAACGGTTTGCACCTTTTGGACCAGGCAATCAAAAACCGATATTCTGCACAACCAAAGTGTATGACTATGGTACAAGCAAAGTGGTAGGAAGGGAACAGGAGCACATCAAGCTGGAACTTGTGGACTCAAAGTCGAGCAGCGTGGTCAACGGCATTGCCTTCGGACAAAGTGCTGCAGCACGATACATCAAGAGCAAACGGAGTTTCGACATTGTATATACAATAGAAGACAATATCTTCAAGAAGAACCAGGTACAACTGCAAATTGAGGATATCCGTCCGAACAACAGTGAGAAATAGGAAAACTCCTGATTTCTGACTCCATCAGACCCAAATGACTAAATGACAGATAAATTTCAAGAGATATTGCGAACATACTGGGGGTATCCTGACTTCCGTGGCATACAGAGAGACATTATCGAAAGTATATCACAGGGTAAGGATACCCTCGGTCTTATGCCTACTGGTGGTGGTAAATCTATCACTTTTCAGGTTCCTGCACTTGCCCAGGATGGCGTTTGCATCGTGATTACGCCCCTCATAGCCCTCATGAAAGACCAGGTTACTCACCTCAAGGAACGCGGTATCCTGGCAGATGCTATCTATGCCGACAAATCCAGAAGAGAAATCATACAGACACTTGAGAATTGTATCTTTGGCGGTGTCAAGATTCTGTATGTCTCTCCGGAAAGACTTTCTACGGATATTTTCCAGACCAAATTACGCCATATCAAAGTAAGCTTTATCACAGTGGATGAAGCCCATTGCATCAGTCAGTGGGGATATGATTTCCGTCCTTCTTATCTGAAGATTTCAGATATCAGAAAGTTGAAACCGGGAACACCTATCCTGGCTCTTACTGCCACGGCTACCCCAGAAGTCGTAGATGATATCCAGAACCAACTCCAGTTTTCTGAAAAGAATGTGTTCAAAATGAGTTTCGAACGCAAGAACCTGGCATATATTGTACGCATTACGACCGACAAGCATGGCGAAATGGTTCATATCCTGAAATGTGTACAGGGTTCTGCCATCATCTATGTTAGAAGCCGCCGCCGTACGAAGGAAATAGCAGAAATCCTCAATAAGAACGGCATCCCTGCCACTTTCTATCATGCCGGACTTGACCCTGCCGTAAAGGATGAACGACAGAGAGAGTGGCAGGAAGATCAGATAAGAGTGATGGTTGCTACCAATGCCTTTGGTATGGGTATCGACAAACCCGATGTAAGGATGGTCATTCATATAGATTGCCCAGACTCTCTGGAAGCTTATTTCCAGGAGGCTGGTCGTGCGGGTAGAGATGGCAACAAATCATACGCAGTACTACTCTATGATGCCAGCGATGAACGCAAACTGACCAAACGCATCAACGATACCTTTCCAGAGAAAGAACTGATCAGGGATATCTACGAACACCTCGCCTATTTCTTCCAAATAGGTGTGGGGAGCGGTTGTGGAAAAACTTTCGAATTCAACATAGAGAAATTCAGCTATATCTATAAGTATTACCCAACAAAAGTAGATGCAGCTTTGAGAATACTGGAACAGTGTGGTTACATTCATTACGAAGACAATCCCGACGGGAAAGCCCGCCTCATGTTCAACCTGAACAGAAGCGACCTTTATCTTCTGGATAATCTGTCTGAAAATGAAGACCAGGTTGTCACGGCCCTCTTACGCATTTACGGAGGACTCTTCACTGATTTCGTATATATCGATGAATCCCTGATAGCCCAACAGGCAGAGTTGAGTATCCAGCAGGTATATTTCGCATTGAAATGCCTTGCCACCAAACATATCATCACTTTCGTTCCTCGTAGAAAAATCCCGTTTATCACCTATACCCAGGATAGAATTGATGGAGATAAGGTCGTCATCACCCAAGAAGCATACGAAAACAGAAAAGAGCAATTCGTAAAACGTATCAGCAGTATGATAGCATATGCACAAACAGACTTTATCTGCCGTTCACGACAACTCTTACGCTATTTCGGAGAAGAAACCAAGGAAGATTGCAAGCAATGCGATGTCTGTCTGGAACATAAAGATAACGATTCTGTAGCCAAACAGATGTTTGAAAAGGCGAAAGAAAGTATTCTCCAGATATTAGGTGATCAAAAGAAACACCACATTACAGAATTGAGAGAAATACAAGTACCGAGCCAGCAGTTAGAAAATGCTTTAGAAATGCTGGTATCAGAAAACCAGATACATATAGACGGCAGTTATATCTATCTGTAAAGCTAACAAAAAAGGATAAGCAACAAAAAGGGAACGACCCCTCGCGGACCATTCCCTTTCCAACATTATGTACGAGAAAAAAATTAGTTATTTTCAGGACGAAGTTTACGAACTGTAACACCAGCCTGCCACATTTCCTTGTTGCGCATAGCCTCGAGTTCAGCATTCAACTTCTCACGGTAATCAGCCTGAGAGTTCTTGTCGATAGAAATCTGAGCCTCATTACCAGTCTTAACAGAGTAATACAACCACTCCATAACAGGCTTGATAGCCTCACGGAAACGAGGAGCCCAATCAAGAGCACCACGCTGAGCTGTTGTAGAACAGTTAGCATACATCCAATCCATACCCTTAGCACCGAAGAGAGGGCCAAGGCTCTGAGTCAACTCCTCAACAGTCTCGTTGAATGCCTCAGATGGAGAGTGACCGTTCTCACGGAGTACATCGTACTGAGCCTCCAAGAGACCCTCGATAGCACCCATCAAAGAACCACGCTCACCAGTAAGGTCAGAAGTAGCCTCACGCTGGAATGTAGTCTTGAACAAATATCCTGCACCGATACCAATACCGAATGCAATAGTCTTTTCCTCTGCTTTACCAGATGCATCCTGATATACAGCGTAAGAGCAGTTCAAACCACGACCCTCGCAGAACATAGTGCGGAGAGAAGTACCAGAACCCTTAGGTGCAACCATGATAACATCAATATCCTTAGGTGGAACTACGCCTGTGCGATCGCTCCAGTTGATAGCGAAACCATGTGAATAATACAAAGTCTTACCTGCTGTGAGGTGTGGCTTAATTTTTGGCCAGCAAGCAATCTGACCGGCATCAGAAAGCAACATACAGATGATAGTACCCTTCTCAGCAGCTTCCTCGATAGAGAACAAAGTCTTGCCTGGTACCCAGCCATCCTTCAAACACTTCTCGTAGGTCTTACCCTGACGCTGTCCGACGATGACGTTGAAACCATTATCGCGAAGGTTACAAGCCTGACCAGGACCCTGGATACCGTAACCGATAACTGCGATAGTTTCGTTCTTCAATACTTCACGTGCTTTCTCCAATGAAAATTCATGACTGGTGACAACAGTTTCCATTACGCCACCGAAATTCATTTCTGCCATAATTATTTTTGTTTTGTGCGGCTTGCCGTTGTGGAGCCGCGGGTTTAACTTGTCCATACGGATGCGAGCTAATTCTTATCCAAAGAATGCCTGTTTGATCCGTCCACCCCCTATTCAAGAAGGCGGCTCTGGGTTTATTTTCTTATCTGGGTGCAAAGGTAATAAATCAATATGAAACTACCAAATTTTTCTTTCACTTTTTTACAAATTTCGCTTTACTTCTTACAACTTCGACTTCTTTTGCGTCATTTTTGCAGATTTTTGTTATCTTTATGCAATATTCTCCCTCATTTACTTCCTCCTCGTAGAAATTGAGACGGTCGCCCTGATGACTCTCTGCCACGTATGCAATTTCAAATCTCTGCAAAAAATGGGTCTTGTAGTAATCCAAGTCGAATAAATCAAGAATATGTTCGATATATTTCACTGAATTGATATGTCCATTGACATCTACATCATTATAATAGGTGTCGATACTGCGCACAAACTTGGCATCGGCAGACATCTTGACACGAGAACTGGCTGCTATAGGACATTCTTTCTCTTCCTCGATATACTCCTTGATAAGTTCATCATGGATGGAGAATATATCTACCGGCTGTCGGGTCTCAGTATCTATCATCGCCCACACACTCTTGCCATAGCCATATACCTTCTCTTCTTCTTCATCAGCAGCTGGCTTACCACATATCTTAAAATCACGGGCTGTAAAATACTTCATGGCATTCTCCACCCAGGTCTCAACATAGAACTTGTCATACGACTTAGGCATCTCGGTCATCTCTATGGCCAAGCGACTAAGCACCCAAGTCTTATGTCGTGGCATGAGATAGTTCATGCCATAACCACGGTCGTTGCTATGAAAATCGGCTGCATTCAACAAATGATTGCCCAAATGCCCCATAAACAGGTGACTGGAAAAGTCACAATGAAAAGGTTCCGAAAGGAACTCGTATCTTCCTACTTTACTTAATAATTCCATATCTTATACGAAAAAATGCCTTCTTGTTTTTAAATTCTTTGCAAATCTACAATTTTTTATTGAGAATGCCAAAGAAAAGATCGAGAATTTCTTCTGCTAACGGCGTTCATAAAAACAAACGAGCTACAACCGTAGAACAACTGTCTTACGATCGTAGCCCGCTTATCCCTATATTTCTCTATCTCTGTTATTCCTCCGCACTCTGCTTCAGATAATCAGAGATAGGCTCATCGAAACTTCTTGTTACTGCAATACGGCCTGAGCGAGTATATTGCAAGAGACAATCAAAACTGTTCAACTTATGGAACAAGTCTGCAATATCCTCTGTCAAACCAGCCAAGAGTACCGTACTGTAAGTTGGATTAACCTCCATCATACGAGCATCATGCTTACGGATCGTACGGGAAACCTCAGGGTTTTCCAGCAGAACAGGAGTTGAAATCTTGAAAAGAGCCACCTCATGGATGAAAATCTGATCATCCGTATAGTAATCACTCTTCACGACATCGATTTTCTTCTCTATCGCCTTATTGATTTTCTCTATCTGCTCAGGATCACTCCATACCGTAATGGTATATTTGTGGATATTCTTGATGCTGCTGGCCGATACGTTCAGGCTCTCGATATTTACTTGTCTGCGGGTGAATACTGCGGTAATCTGATTCAGGATACCCGCAATGTTCTCTGAATAAACAAGCAATGTATATAATTTCTTGTCACTATTATTGTCCATCTTATTTTTCCTTTCTAAAATGTCTGTTACACTTTACTTTGTAAAATGCCGGTTACACCTTATTATATATGTATATGAATCGAGAACTTTAGTAATGAAGTTCCAACTGCATTTCATCAACACTCTTGCCAGGCAAGGTCATCGGAACGATGTCCTCATCTTCCTTGATGGCGCACTCCAGAAGGTAAGGCCCCTTGGTAGCAATCATCTTCTCCACTTTCGCCTTCAGATCCTTGCGGTCGATGACCACATCGTAAGGAATGCCGTAAGCCTTGGCTATTTCCTCATAACGAGGGTTCAGCATGTGGGTAAAGGAGCGACGGCCTTCAAACATCAGGTCTTGCCACTGACGTACATTGCCAAGATAATTGTTGTTCAGGAGAATCATCTTCACAGGTGCCTGCTGCTCCATGATCGTACCCAATTCCTGGATATTCATCTGGAAACCGCCATCACCGAAGAAACAGCAGATGGTTCTGTCTGGAGCACCAAAGGTTGCACCGATAGCAGCAGGAAGACCGAATCCCATAGTTCCAAATCCACCACTGGTAACAATACTCAGTTTCTTGGTGAACTTGAAGTAGCGGCTACTGATCATCTGGTTCTGACCTACGTCGTTTACGAGAACAGCCTCATTATGGGTAGCTTCCGTCACCACATTGGTCACCTCGCCCATCAGCAGAGGACCCTCTGTAGGATGGATATCCTTCTCGATTACCTTCTCCTGCTCCTGCTGGCGATAAACCTCGAATGAATCTCTCCACTCACGGTGAACATTCTTGTTCAGCAAACGGGTAATTGCCGGCAAAGTCTGCTTACAGTCACCTATCACAGCAACATCCGTCTTGATGACCTTGTCAATTTCAGCCTTGTCTATATCCAGATGGATGATTTTAGCCTGCTTAGCATATTTAGAAGGAACACCAGTAATACGGTCGCTGAAACGCATACCAATAGCTATCAGCACATCACACTCCTGAGTCTTCATGTTGGTAGCATACGAACCGTGCATACCGAGCATACCCATATTCAACGGATGATTGCTTGGTAAAGCAGAAAGACCGAGCAGCGTACGACCTGCAGGAATATCAGCCTTCTCCAGGAATTCAATCAACTCATTGTGAGCACCGCCCAATTCCACGCCATGACCTACCAGTGCAAATGGACGCTTGGCATTATTGATCAATTCGGCAGCCTCCTCTACAGCCTTGGCATCTATGGCAGGATAAGGATTGTAAGAGGTAACCTTCTCACATTTCACAGGTTCCCACTCACAAGTAGCAACCTGGGCATTCTTGGTAAAATCGAGAACGACAGGACCCGGACGACCACTGCGGGCAATATAGAAAGCACGGCTCACAGCCCAAGCTACATCCTCAGGACGACGAATCTGATAAGACCATTTAGAGATAGGTTGGGTAACACCCACCAGGTCAACCTCCTGGAACGCATCCGTTCCCAAGGCGCCCACGCCTACCTGACCAGCAATAACCACGATAGGTGTAGAATCCATCATGGCATCAGCAATACCAGTCAAAGTATTTGTTGCTCCAGGACCACTGGTCACGAGTGTTACGCCCACTTCGCCACTGACTCGAGCATAGCCCTGTGCAGCATGAGCAGCAGCCTGCTCGTGACGTACCAAGATGTGATCAAACACCTTATTTTCTCCTCTCGTGTAACCATACAGTGAATCAAACACTGGCATGATGCTTCCCCCCGGATAACCGAAAATGGTCTTTACACCCTCAGCTTTCAGGGAGCGCATCAACGCTTCTGCTCCTGTTATTACTTCTTTTGCCATTATTATTATATTTATTTCAAAGGAATGGGAAAATTCCACGCTATATCCAAGCAGAATATCCCATTACCTTTCTACTGAAAAGTTCAAAAACTATATATTTTCATCTTAATCGATAATTCTTACACCGCCCTTGTCTGCAGAACTTACACTCTGAGCGTATGCACGCAAAGCCTTGCTTACCACACGGTTACGCTTCAAAGGCTGCTGAGGACGGGCTGCCAATTCTTCATCAGACAACTTCACGTTGATAGAACGGCTTGGAATATCAATGACAATGATATCACCATCCTTGATCTTACCGATATTACCACCTGCAGCTGCTTCTGGAGAAATATGACCGATACTCAAACCTGAAGTACCACCAGAGAAACGCCCATCAGTAATCAGGGCACACTCCTTGCCCAAATGGCGACTCTTGATGTATGAAGTAGGATAAAGCATCTCCTGCATACCAGGACCACCCTTAGGACCCTCATGAGTGATAACCACACAGTCACCAGAGTTTACCTTTCCATCAAGAATCCCCTCGCAAGCATCCTCCTGAGAATCGAAGCAAACAGCAGGACCCTCAAAGTGCCAAAGTACAGGATCTACACCCGCAGTCTTCACTACGCAACCATTCTGGGCGATATTACCGAAGAGAACAGCCAGACCACCATCCTTGGTGTAAGCATGTTCCAAGTCACGGATACATCCATTCTCGCGGTCAGTATCAAGACTCTCCCACTGAGCATCCTGACTACCCATTTGGGTAGAGAATTTTCTGCCAGGTGCAGAATGATAGATTCTATCTGCCTCTGGATCAAGCTCAGAACCAGTGATATCATATTTCTCCATCTGCTCATCGAGTGTCTTTCCATCAACACGCTTTACGCTACCATTGATCAAGCCACCCTTGTTCAACTCATTCAGGATACCCATGATACCACCCGCACGATTGCACTCCTGAACACTATATTTCTGAGTATTTGGAGACAACTTGCAGAGACAAGGAACCTTACGGCTCAACTGGTCGATATCCTCCATCTTGAAGTCAGTACCAGCTTCCTGAGCAACAGCCAAAAGATGAAGCACCGTATTGGTACTACCACCCATTGCGATATCGAGAGTCATTGCATTGAGGAAAGCATCACGTGTTGCAATATTACGTGGCAATACGCTCTCATCACCATCCTCATAATAAGCATAAGCATTCTTCACTACCTGACGAGCAGCATCCTTGAAGAGTTGGATACGATTCTTGTGGGTTGCCAAGATTGTACCATTTCCTGGGAGACTCAAACCAATAGCCTCAGTCAGTGAGTTCATAGAATTGGCAGTGAACATACCCGAGCAGCTACCACAACCAGGACAAGCACATTGCTCAATCTGCTTCATTTCCTCATCAGAAACACTGGTATCAGCACCCTTAATCATAGCAGTAATCAAGTCAGCATTCTCACCCTTCCAACGACCAGCTTCCATAGGGCCACCAGAGCAGAATACAGTAGGAATGTTCAAGCGCATAGATGCCATGAGCATACCAGGAGTCACCTTATCACAATTAGAGATGCAGATCATGGCATCAGCCTTATGAGCATTGACCATATACTCTACAGAATCTGCGATAATGTCACGGCTTGGCAAAGAGTAAAGCATTCCGTCATGACCCATAGCAATACCATCATCTACAGCGATGGTATTAAATTCGGCTGCATAGCAACCCATTGCCTCTATTTCCTTCTTGACAATCTGACCGATTTCATGAAGATGAGTATGACCAGGCACAAACTGTGTAAAGCTATTCACAATAGCAATAATCGGTTTGCCAAACTGCTCATGTTTCATACCTGCAGCTACCCAAAGTGCACGGGCACCTGCCATTCTTCTGCCTTCAGTACAGACGCTACTTCTTAATGGATGTTTCATATTGTTTTTATATTTTCAATTTTGACTGCAAAGATACTGAGAATTTATGTAATAACCAACAAATTTCACATAAACTTTCATTTTATTGCGAATTTCGTAACATAAATCAACGATTTGCTTTCGATTTATCACAGAAACTACACATTTTCGTTAGAATTGAGCATTCAAATAAACTAAAAACACAAAAACTATAACCTAAATCTTCTATATTATTTCACTCCTCCTTGGATTGTACCTCACATCAGTTATTAACATACGATCACAGGAATAGAAAATAACATCCGATGGAGCACAAAAAAATCCTCAAGGCAAAAACCTTGAGGATTTATATGTTTGATAGAAAAAATTCTAATCAATGCGTTTATTACTCAGCAGCGTTGTTGTCGTTGAAAGTAGAAACGCGGTTGAACTCAACCTGCTTGAAGAGCTTATCTGTTGCGCCCATACCCTTAGTTGTCAAACGATTAGCAGCAATCTTGTACTTCTTAACCAATACATTCTTAACTGCCTCAGCACGCTTCTCTGAAAGCTTCTGGTTCAACTCCTTAGGACCCTCTGGAGAAGCATAACCCTTGATCTCGATGTTAGCCTCTGGGTGATTCTTCATATACTGAGCGATCAACTCGATGTTAGGCATCTGGCTCTTCTCTACGTTAGACTTGCCCTGCTGGAACAATACAGTAGGCTGCAAGTTTGTAGCTGTAGCTGGCTTTACATACTTAGGCTTCTTGTTGCACTCGTCAAGAGCGTTCTGAAGATCCTTGATCTGCTTGTCCTTAGCTGAGAGCTGAGAATCCTTGTTATTCAAATCGTTGCGGAGGTTGTTGATCTGGCTGTTCAAACCATCGATCTCAGACTGATCACGGAGCTGAGCGATTGTGAAGTTGTGAGAACCATTAGAGTTCTTGAACTTGTAGATGAAACCAGCGTTCAACTGGAAGCCAGACTTGTTGATGTTATAAGCAACACCCTCATAACCATCACCATTCAAAGCCCAGTTCATAGATGGCTCTACATAGAACTGCCATGCCTTGTCAGCACCGAAGTTAACTGCGAAATCGATACCAGCCTTAGAAGTCAAAGCATTCCAGTTATCTGTTGTACCGAAAGAGTGTGCCCAACCAAGACCATAAACAGGGATAACCTCGAATGTACGTGGCTGACCCTTGTAACCAGCAAACCAGTTGCTCAAGTTTACAGTACCAATCAAGCTTGTGTTCATATAACGAACTTTAGTCTTTGATGGATATGCGTTGTGATCGTTGAAGTAAACATTGCTCTCAGCAGCCAAACCGAATACTGGAGTAAACCAACGACCGATACGAAGACCAGCATTTGAGTTGAGGTTGTTCAACCAACTGTGATTTGTAGTCTTTGTCATTACACCGCCATTAACGCCGATGTAGAAGTTGTCAAAAGTCTTGCTTTCAGTAACAGTCTGAGCTGATACTGATACTGCCATAGCTGCGGCAGCAAACAATAAAACTAACTTTTTCATGTCTCTCTAAAATTTATTAAATAAAATTATTAAATATCACTATAATTCTTCATGCAAATACTGCACAAATACTTATTTCGAGTGCAAAGTAATAAAAAAAAACTTTAACTACCAAATATTTTCCACTAAATTTTGCATTTCAACCTATAAAACATGCAAAAAAGCCAATATTCATTCCTTTTTCGGACAATCCTATCAGTTTTCTTGCATATTCTATATCGGTTTTATGAGATATATGCACACCTCATAAAAGGTATCCTTTCAGAAAAAAACTACAAGGCCCAGACATTCGATTGGCGAGGACCTATTTCGATTTCCTTTTGAGTTAAACCGGACAGTTTCAGCTTCAGTGTTCGCGGCAAAGCATTGACAATTTTCAGCCATACCTTTCCCGATTTACTGTCTTTCACGACACTGACGCCCACATAGCGTTTCAAGACCTCCGGCAACTGCAAATCAGAAGCGATATAAACGTCACCACTATGTACGGAGAACATCTTCTGCACCTGATAGCTTTCTGTCGCGCGTACCTTATTATTATTAAAGTACATCATATCCGGATTCCAGTTGGCATAACCATCCTTGCAAAGCAGAGGTGCATAAGAGGCCATTTCCACCACATCGCCATTACGTTCCACATTACAGAGATGAATACCTTCTGCCAAGGCACGGTCCACCTCATTATTTCCATTGGCTGCATATTCACCGAGATATACCTTAGGCATGCTACGGTCATAATGGTCGTAATAGTCCTGATGATTGATAAACCAACCTGGTTTTTCGTAATAATGCTCGTCTACCGCATCAATATACTGTCGGTTTTCCTTAGCAATCTTCCAGCCTTCCACATAATCTGAAGAAGGATAATGGAAAGGTCCTACCGTTCCCACCACCTCGATATCAGGATATTTCTGCTTCAATGCCTTGCATATCATCAGATAACGTTCCTTGAATGTCGTAGAAATCAGGTCTTCGTTTCCGATTCCAATCATCTTCAGATTGAAAGGAGCCGGATGTCCTGCATCAGCACGCATCTTGGCCCATGAAGAAGTGGCAGGATCTCCATTCGCCCACTCCACCAGGTCGAGTACATCCTGTACATACTGTGGCATCTGGTCCATCGGAATACCTCCCTGCTGTCCGCAGAGTCCTTGCGCATTAGGCTGTGAATTCTGACAAGGTACACCCGCTGCCAATACCGGCAATGGCTCTGCACCCATATCCTCGCACCATTGGAAATACTCATAGAAACCGAGTTGTCTGGTCTGATGATAATTCCAGAGATTTCTGGCTGGTTTGCGATCCTTCAAGGGTCCTACCGTTTCCTTCCAATGATAGATATTGTCCAGACCCTGTCCATGCAACATACAACCGCCAGGGAAACGAACAAACTTCGGTTTGAGTTCTGCGATTTTCTCTGCCAGATCCTTGCGGAGTCCGTGACCTTTATAAGTATCACGAGGTTTCAGACTCACGAGATCAATACCCACCTGAGTCTCTCCCTTTGGAATAAGGGCCAAGCGGATGCCTTTACCCTCTTCGAGATTTCCCTGATATTTATCAGTAATGACCAGTTGCGCCTTATATTCAGACCACTCATTGCCAACAACCTTCACCTTAGCCTGTGATATAACATCCCCCGCTTCATCAACCAGAGCTACCATGAGTTGCTTATTCTTTCCATTCAGGCAACGAGCATACAAACTCACGTCATAATAAGAAGCTGCATGCTTTCCTTCCTTCTTCGCATCACGAGCACCTCGCAGGATAGAAATGCCATTCCATCCTATATTATAAATAGGTGTAGCACCCAACACCGCATAGTGAGGATTATTTTTGCTCACTCCGTTTTCTACGGAAACAGAAGACAAGTCCACTCCCTGCCAAGCAGTCGTTGCATTCCACGAATGCTTTCTATCATCCTTGTTGTATTCAAAATCACCGTTTTGAAGAAGTTCGGCACACAATCCGCCATCAGCAGCCCGACTGATATCTTCAAAGAAAATACCAATCAACTTATCTGAGATACGCTTCGTTTGTTTTCCATCAACCACCAACTTCGCCTCTATCCTGTCGCTCTCATCCATCTGAGTAAGAACAGCCTTTTCACCATGCATGGCAACCTGTCTGTCATTATATTCCTTGACAAGCGCAGCCAGTTCCTGATTTGTTTTTGGAATCTGACGGTTATTTTCCCGATTCTCCTCATCCAAGGCCTTAAACCAAGCACGGATATAATTCAGGTGAACAGCAGGTATTTCAAACTCATCACCCTTCTGCATTTTACCATTGATCAGTACCGAATCCTTATCCCATAGGATTTCATCGGCAGAAGCTTCCAAGGAATCTTCGACAAAAGTACGGAAATCCTGAGAAGCCTGCACGTAGCGTTTTCCCTTTGCCGTCTTGATATAGATATCAAAATTACCATCTTCCATTTGGTAAGCAACAGGAGATTTCACTCCTTTCTCGGCTACAATGGGATAATCCTGCGGGCGCCATGTCACTAAATCTTCGGAATAAGCCACTGCAAACTGCGGAAATAATTCTCCCACACTCCACAAGGCACGCCAAGTTCCATCATTGGCCTGTACAACAGAGGGACTGTACATCTTCTTACCCGATCCCCAAGGACCATAATCAGAAGTACAAAGTTGTCCTACATCGATCCATTTTTCATTATCTGTCAGATACGCCAAATGTAATCCCTGGGTAGGATCAGGAGAATACAGGAACACCTGACAGGTCGTATCCTTACCCATCACGGAATAGGCAGGAGCATTCTGCTCATCCCAGAAGGCAGGATTACCCTTAGGATTCAACTTGCCACTCGCCATCAACGAGGTAAAGGAAAGTATAGCTGTAGAAGCCAATAAAATTTTATGGTTCATCTTCATTGATTTATGTTTTTAATAAGAGATATATCTACAAAAAAGGGGCCGAGTGCATCACTGCGCCCTGCCCCCGACCAAATTAGAGAGTTATAAAAAATCAAGTATTTGTTAAGCTTACTTGTTTCGCTTACAAGTATAAGTTGTTTGATACTTGTATTTCTTTTTATTATGGGGCTGCCTTGTCTGTAATAGCTATCAGACTCAGACCTCACCCCTACTTATAATATTCTTTTTTGCCAGCAGCGAGGGTATTCTTCATCAAAGAACAGATCGTCATCGGTCCTACACCACCAGGAACCGGTGTGATGAAAGAACATTTCTCTGCTACTTCATCAAACTTCACATCACCATTGAGACGGAAACCGCTCTTTTTAGTTGCATCAGGTACACGCGTTGTACCCACATCGATTACAACAGCACCCGGCTTCACCATATCAGCCGTTACGAAATTCGGTCTGCCGATAGCAGCGATGATAATATCAGCCTCACGACATTCCTCCTTCAGGTTCTTGGAATGAGAATGACAGACCGTTACCGTAGCATCACCATACTGCTTTTGCATCATCAGTTGAGCCATAGGCTTGCCAACGATATTGCTACGTCCGAGCACCACGCATTTCTTGCCACTGGTCTCGATATGATAATGCTGCAACAAGGTAAGAATACCCAATGGAGTGGCAGAAATGAAACAAGGAAGACCGATTGCCATTCTACCCACATTGACAGGATGGAAACCATCCACATCCTTGCGATAGTCTATCGCCATCGTCACCTTCTGCTCATCAATATGCTTAGGCAAAGGCAACTGTACGATGAATCCATCCACATCATCATCCTGATTGAGTCTGTCAACGCAAGCCAGAAGTTCCTCTTCTGTTACGTCATCTTCAAATCGGATCAGCGTAGATTTAAATCCACACTTTTCACAAGCCAAGACCTTGTTTTTCACATAGGTCTCACTACCTCCGTCGTGCCCCACGAGCACAGCCACAAGATGAGGTTGCTTGCCACCTTGCGCTACTATCTGCTTCACCTCCTCGGCTATCTGTTCCTTGATGGCGGCTGCTGTCGCCTTTCCGTCGATTAGCTGCATTTGATTCAATATTAAATGTTAAGTATTTAATCACATTCCCGGCATCTTAGGCATACCTGGCATACCCTTCATGCGGCTCATCATCTGTGCCATCTTGTTGCCAGTCATCATCTGCATCATCTTGCGGGTCTGATCGAACTGCTTGATGAGCTTGTTCACCTCCTGGATATTGGTACCAGAACCCTTGGCGATACGCTGACGGCGGCTGGTATTCAGAATGCCAGGATTTGAGCGCTCCTTAGGAGTCATACTCTGGATGATAGCCTCAACCCCCTTGAAAGCATCCTCAGGGATATCAACATCGCGGATAGCCTTGCCTACTCCAGGAATCATGCTGGCCAAATCCTTGATGTTACCCATCTTCTTGATTTGCTGAATCTGAGCATAGAAGTCATTGAAGTCGAACTGGTTCTTACGAATCTTCTTCTCCAACTTCTTAGCCTCCTCTAAGTCAAACTGCTCCTGAGCACGTTCTACGAGTGAAACCACGTCACCCATACCGAGGATACGGTCTGCCATACGAGCTGGATGGAATACGTCGATGGCTTCCATCTTTTCACCAGTACCGATAAACTTGATAGGCTTGGTTACTACTGTACGGATACTGAGTGCAGCACCACCACGGGTATCACCATCAAGCTTGGTAAGTACAACGCCATTGAAATCCAAGCGATCATTAAACTCCTTCGCTGTATTGACAGCATCCTGACCAGTCATGGAGTCAACAACAAACAAGGTTTCATCCGGGTGCAAATGATTCTTCAGATTACTGATCTCATTCATCATCTGCTCATCGATGGCAAGACGGCCGGCAGTATCGACGATGACCACATCATTGCCATTGGTCTTAGCCTGCTGGATGGCATGATCAGCAATCACGCATACATCCTTGTTGTCAGGCTCAGCATATACAGGAACTCCCACTTGCTCACCTACCACCTTCAACTGGTCGATAGCAGCAGGACGATATACGTCGCACGCTACGAGCAATGGTTTCTTTCCCTTCTTGGTCTTCAGCATATTAGCGAGCTTACCACTGAAGGTAGTCTTACCAGAACCCTGCAAACCACTCATCAGGATAATAGCAGGATGGCCTTCGAGCTTCAAAGGAGCCTCTTCGCCTCCCATCAACTCAGCCAACTCATCGTGTACCAACTTCACCATCAACTGTCCTGGCTTCACGGCAGTAAGCACGTTCATACCCAGCGCCTTTTCCTTCACAGAGTTGGTAAACTCCTTGGCAACTTTAAAGTTCACATCGGCATCCAAAAGTGCACGGCGTACATCCTTCATGGTTTCAGCCACGTTGATTTCAGTTATCTTACCTTCACCTTTCAATATTTTGAAAGAGCGCTCTAATCTATCACTTAAATTTTCAAACATGTTTAATTCTTCTTTATATTTTGGCTACAAAATTACAACTTTTTTCCGAATTTCCATGTATAATTTATCATAAAAAATACCAATTCAAGAACATCATGCCTTGTTTTTTGGGCAATCGAGTATATTATAGCCATTTTATCACCTCTATTTCAGGGATTTCCCATCATTTTCCTCCAATTCCGGGACACTTTCCTCTTCTTTTTTCATACCGGGAGGAGAAAGCTGAATCTGCTTGCCCGTAGCCTGTTCATAGGCAGAGACTATCGGGTCTTTCTTGTCATATTCACCCAATATTTTCCGGGCATTCCGCAAATGTTTCTGATCGCGACGACCACGACTGTCCAACATATTCCCCAAGTCAATACCGATACCAGTAGTTCCAGAGCCTATCATACTTGCAGCCTGCTGCACCTGGTCTTCCATATCCTTGACATGCTGCTGGTCTTTACCCCAGACTTCCACAGTTCCCAACTGCGTACTCTCAGGAATCAGAAAAACCGTATCAGGCAGTTCCTTCAGATAAACCGTTGTCTTCAAGAAGCCCGACTTAGAAACCGTAGCACTATCAAACTGATACTTCATAGACCAGTATCCCCGATAGTCCGTACGCGCCCAATGGTTATTGTTGGTATGGATAAGAGCCTCCCTGATAGGCACATGATCCTCCGCATTGGCAACAACACACGTCTTCTGCGCCATCACCTCCACGAACATCCCGAATGCCATCAAGACCCATATAATCAATCTCTTCATAATCGTAACATTTAGTTATCACAAAAGTACATAATTACTTGAAAACGACCAAATATAAACACAGAAGTTTAAAAAGTTTAAGGAGAATTAAGGGAGAACACACAAACGAAAAAAAAGAGCAAGGTCACCAAAACGCCTTGCTCTTATATACGATTCTATCAATCACAATATGATAGAGAATTCCTTATTCATTTTCAGCCTCAGTAGTACCACTCTTCTCAATACGCTTAGCCTCCTCAAGCAACTTGATGGCATCCACATACTGAGCAATACCCTGAGCCACTTCCTTGGCAGCCTTCATGGCTAAGACCACAGTCTGAGGACGGTGAACCACATCACCGCCGGCAAAGACACCACGACGGGTAGTCATACCAAACGGACGGTCAACAACCTTAACATAGCCCTTCTCATCCACCTCAATACCAGCTGTAGTAGAAACGATACGGTTTGCAGGACGAGAGCCGATAGCCAGATAGATTCTATCAAATTTCTCTACCTTCTCCCCATCAGGCGTGTTCAGCACACAACTGCCCAAGCGTCCGTTCTTACCTTTCAGGAAAGCCTCAACAGTAGTTTTCCACTCAAACTTCACACCTTCTTTCACAGCATCCTCATATTCGCTCTGAATGGCAGGCATCTCCTCCTGAGTCTTACGATAAAGCACTGTCACATCAGCACCCAGACGAATAGCCGTACGGGCAGCATCCATGGCCACATTACCACCACCGATCACACCCACCTTCTCGCCATCACGCAAAGGCACCATATCTCGTGTCAGGGCACCCTCATTGTAAGCATTCACATTATGGAGGAAATAAGTACTCTGACTTACACCATGCAACTTGCTTCCAGGAGTAGAATCCATATTCTGAGGCACATTCGTACCCGTTCCCATAAAGATCGCATCATATCCTGCACGGAAAAGACTGTCGATAGTTACATTGTTCTCGCCTACCATACAATTGGTAATAAACTGAACGCCCAATGCCTCGATCTTGCTCACCTCATCGCGCACCACACTCTTTGGCAGACGATACTCAGGAATACCATACATCAAGACACCACCCGGTTCAGCCTGACCTTCAAAGATGGTTACATTGAAGCCCTGACGTGCCAAATCACCGGCAACCGACAAGCCAGCCGGACCCGAACCGATGACAGCCACACGACCACGAGTCTTCTGAGGAAGTTTCTCACGAGACAACTTCATCTTCGTATCGAAATCAGCAATAAACTGCTCCAGTTTACCAATCTGTACCGGTTTACCCTTCTTGCCCAAGACACAATGACCCTGGCATTGCTTCTCATGAGGGCAAACACGTCCGCAGATAGCAGGCAAGTTGCTCTTTTCATTGATGATAGACATGGCAGCTCCCATATTACCCATCGACAACTCGTGTACGAATTCAGGAATGTCATTTTCTATCGGACATCCCTTACGGCACTGTGGGACCTTACAATGAAGACAACGCTTAGCCTCCTCGATTGCCTCACGGGTAGAAAAGCCCTCGTTTACAACTTGGAAAGCAGCAGCTGGCTCATTGGCAGCAGAAGCATTGGAATCTGCATTTTTCTCATTGGCAGCAGAAGCATTAGACTCCTTAGCCTGTTCTTTTACGATTTGTTTATTAGAAACTGGCTCAGTAGCCTTGTTATTCTGTTGTTCAATCTGTTCACTCATATTTTCTTCATTTTTGATATTGAACTTCACTACTCTTCATTCAGATAGTTTGCGGGTGCAAAGTTACGAATAATATTTGTAACAGAACTACTTTTTACTTCAAAATCAAGCAGACTGTACGATTTCAATACCTTTTTGTGCAAATTCAATATCTTCAGATGCATTTTCAGTACATCTACATGCATTTCCGATTTCCCCATAATTCTTGGGGGTATCATCATTTATCCTTGATTTCAATATCCTCCCTTACATGGTTGCGAATCTTCGTCAGGAAGAGTTTCATACGATGGGCATCCTTGTGATCAATGATGTCTATCAACTCTGCCAACTCTTCACGTATCTGAGAAACCTGTCCCGAAGTATAAGGATTGAAAAGGATTTCCTGCAAGAGATAATCATCCTCATTCAACACGCCCTTGGCTATCTGCATGTGGCGCTTAAAGGTAGTACCAGGTGCATCCTGATGCTTCATCACAGCCGCAAAGGCAAAGGTGCTGACAAAAGGAATACTCAGCGAATATGCCACCGTCTGGTCGTGCTCATCAAAAGTATATTCATGCAGACTCAATCCTAACTTCTGATACAAGTCCTTGAAGAAGATCTTGCCTATGTAGTCACCCTCCTTGATGATGACCGCATTCTCCTCTGAGAGTTGATTCAGATTGGCAAATGTAGGACCAAACATCGGGTGCGTACTGGCATAGCGGAATCCGCTCTTCTCATAAAACTCCTGTAAACCCGTCTTCACGGAAGCTATATCACTGATGATACAATCCTTCGACAAATGAGGCAACACCTCTTCGAAAGCAGACAAAGTATATTTCACCGTCACCGCATTGATGACCAGTTCCGGACGAAACATCTCTACTTCCTCCATCTTGGTAAAACGGTAACAGTTGTAGGTAAAACGAAGGCGCTTAGCATCCTTCTCATACACTGCCACCTCATGATCGAAGCTGAGCAGGTCGATGAAAAAACTTCCCATCTTACCTGCTCCCATGATTAATATTCTCATTTTAATTCTTCACTCTTCGTTCTTCACTCTTCACTTAAATATTACTTCTGATTCAAAATTTCCAACTGCTGGCGAACACTTTCCTCATGGATATGCTCGAAGATCTGGGCAGCAAACTCTGGGCTCATACCACAAAGGGCAGCCTGTGCACCGCGCTTGTCCAGAATTTCATTGTAACGGTTGGTCTGTACGATGGTCATATTGTGCTCCTTCTTGTAAGTACCAATCTCACGGCAAACACGCATACGCTTAGCCAAGAGATCCATCAACTGGTTGTCCAACTCATCAATCTGACCACGCAACTGATGCAGACCCTCAGTAGAATAATGCTCATCACGAACCACCAAGAGACTCAGGATGTAATCCAGAACCTCAGGAGTAACCTGCTGCTTAGCATCACTCCAAGCATCATCAGGCTGGCAGTGACTCTCCACGATCAAGCCATCAAAACCAAGGTCCATTGCCTGCTGACAAAGTGGAGCGATCAAATCACGACGACCACCGATATGGCTTGGGTCACAGATGATAGGCAACTGTGGAATGCGGCGATGCAACTCAATAGGAATCTGCCACATAGGAAGATTTCTATAAATCTTTTTATCAAAGCTGGAGAAACCACGATGGATAGCACCCAACTTCTTGATACCAGCCTGATTGATACGCTGGAGAGCACCGATCCACAGCTCCAAATCAGGGTTTACAGGGTTTTTCACCAATACTGGTACATCCACGCCTTTCAAACTGTCAGCAAGAGACTGCATCGCAAAAGGATTGGCAGAAGTACGTGCACCGATCCATAGAATATCGATACCATACTTCAAGGCCAGCTCCACATGCTCAGGTGTAGCCACCTCAGTAGCAGTCAGCATACCGGTTTCCTCCTTCACCTGCTTCATCCAAGGCAAAGCAGCCTCACCATTTCCCTCAAAACCGCCTGGTTTGGTGCGAGGCTTCCATACACCAGCTCTAAACATATGGCAACCCTTGGCAGCCAACTGTCTTGCTGTTGTCATAACCTGCTCTTCTGTCTCTGCAGAACATGGACCTGCAATCACACAAGGGCGTTCCTGATCACTAGGAAAATTCAATGGTTCTAATTCTAATTCCATAGTCGTATATTTTAATTGTTTTTATTTCTTCTCAAACACACTCTTGATTCTTTCAAGTGCCTCCTTCATTTTCTCATCCTTAGCACACAGGCTGATACGGACATAACGCTTTCCGTTGCTTCCAAAGATGAAACCAGGGGTGATAAACACACGGGCTTCATGGAGCACCTTCTCCGTCAAATCCTCTACATCAGCATATTTCTCCGGTATCTTTCCCCAGAGGAACATTCCCACCTGATTAGGATCGAACTTGCAATCGAGCACCTTCATGATTTCTTCTGCGATATCACGGCGACGGCGATAGTTCACGATATTATACTCATGATGCCATTCATCGCTATTCGTATTGAAAGCCTCAGCAGCAGCCAACTGAATACCACGGAACGAACCGTTGTCGATATTACTCTTCACTTTCAGGATCCAGGAGATGAAAGTCTTGTTGCTGGAGATCATCGCCACACGCCATCCTGGCATATTATGGCTCTTGCTCATAGAGTTGAACTCAATACAGCAGTCCTTTGCCCCAGGCACCTGCATGATACTCATCGGATGCTCATTCAGCACAAGCGAATAAGGATTGTCATTCACCACCACGATATCATGCTTCTTGGCAAATTCCACCAATCTTTCGTAAGTTTCCATGCGGGCATTTCCACCCGTTGGCATGTTCGGATAGTTGGTCCACATCAGCTTCACGCGACTCAAGTCCATCTTCTCCAAGGCATCAAAGTCCGGCTGCCATCCATTATCCTCACGCAGATCATAATAAGTAATCTTGGTACCCAATATCTTATTAATGGCAGTATAAGTAGGATAACCCGGGTTTGGAATCAGCACTTCATCGCCCACATTACAGAATGCAAGCGTTACGTGCAGGATTCCCTCTTTACTACCGATCAGCGGCTGGATTTCCGTAGCCCAGTCAAGATCTACATTATACCATCGCTTATAGAAACCCGCCATTGCCTTACGCAACTCAGGTATGCCCACGGTAGGCTGATAACCATGTGCATCAGGGCGCTGTGCCACCTCACACAATTTATCTATGGTCTGCTTAGAAGGAGGCATATCCGGACTACCAATGGCAAGACTGATAATATCCATTCCTTCGGCATTCAACTTGGCCACTTCCTTCAGTTTTCTACTGAAGTAGTATTCTTGAATTTCCGTTACTCTATTCGCTGGCTGTATCATTTTATCTAATGTTTATTTTTAATGTTCAATGTTTCATGTTAAATTGCAAGAGCATACGAATTCTTCACTCTTTCTCCTCATATTCCCCTAACACCTTGATTTTCTTCACCAGAGGAGTAATTGCATCAATACTCTGGCGGTATCGGGTAAGGTTGTCGAAAGTCAAATCGACATAGAAGAGATACTCCCATTCGTGTCCGATATTAGGCAAAGACTGAATCTTCGTCAGATTGATATCATAGAAACTCAAGATGGTGAGCACTTTGGAGAGAGAACCCTTGTCGTGAGAGAGGCTGAACACGATGCTCGCCTTGTTGGCTTTCTCTATCGGACGAAGCAGTGCAGCCTTCTGCGGATTGCAAACCACGAGAAAACGGGTAAAATTGTGCGGATTATCGTGGATGCCTTCCTGCAGCACCTTCATGCCATACATCTGAGCAGCATAAGAAGAGCAGATAGCCGCCCACCCTCTCACATGGTGTTTAGCAATATAAGCTGCCGAACCCGCCGTATCCTCAGCCTCCACCGCCTTCAAGTCGGGATGGTTGGCAAGAAACTTACCGCACTGCATCAAAGCTACAGGATGAGAGTGAACCTCTTGGAGCGTACTCCAATCATCCTCCGGAAGACAACAGATACTATGTTCGATGTGCAGCCTATGCTCACCCACCACAGTAGTACCACTCTGTCGTAGCAACTCATAATTGTGAAGCAAACTGCCAGCAATGGTATTTTCGATGGCAGTGATGCCGATGACAGTAGGATCACGTTTGATGTTCTCAAACACCTCTTCGAAGGTAGCACAACAAATCAACTCTATCTGCTCGCCCTCGAAATACTCATGCGCAGTAATGTCATGAAATGATCCTAACTCACCTTGTATTGCTATTCTCTTCATTGCCTCTTTTTCTTTTATTAGTTTGAATATCCTCAAGACTCATCCAGAAGAAGACTCTTACGAAAAACGGTCCTGCTCCATATAGAGCGGGACCGTTTCGATAGATTTCTTAATCTTATATCCTAAGTTGAAATTTACACGCAACTTCCCGCTTTACAATTGCTTGCAAAGTAAAAGTAAAAGCTAAAATAGTACGCATTAAACTTCATATTCTTTCTTGTTTTAATTGTTTGATATTATACGCTTGCAAAAGTAGTGTTTTTTTCTGATACCACCAAACAAATTGATAGTTTTTTCTACATTTTGCTTATATTTTTCGATAAATCCCCTACTTTCAACCGATTTTTATCATAAAAATACGTTTTTTATCTACAAAACTTGTATTTTATCTGCAATGTTCCTTACCTTCGGCTTTAAATTCCCCCGTCACAGCATCCGCCTCCTGAGGATTCATTTCCAGGTAACTCTGCATATCTTTCTCCGCATTCACCTTGTCACCCTTCGCCAGATAGATTGCACCACGCTCTTTGAAAGCGATGGCAGAGAATGGGTTCACGTCTATTACCTTATTATAATAGGAGATAGCATCATCCATCTTTCCCTGAGCCAGCAGAATACGAGCCTCCAGGAGAAGCACCTCCTCTACAGGCTCCTCCAACTGTTCAAGAAGCCAGGCTGCATCTTCCTCTGCCCCCTTCACATCACCCAACTTCAAAAGCGTTTCACCACGCAGCAATCTGGATTGTACCGCCTGCGCCAAACCCTCCTGCTGTTTTTCAGCCAAAAGAATACTCTTCGTCAGCATGGCAATGGTATTGATCACATCACCCTGTCCCAAGCAAGCCTTGGCATACAGGAATAGCAGGTGAGCATCATCCTTGTCGATGAGCATCCCCTTCTCACAGGCATGTGACATCGCCCCATAATCCTCCATCATATAAGTCACCTCAGCCATACGAACAAAAATCTGCTTGTTATCCGGCTGAGCCTCCGACAATTTGCGAAGCTGATCATAAGCCTGCGCGAGTTCACCTTTCTGGATAAGAGCCAGAGAAAGAAAATCACGCACCTCCAAAACCTCCTGATCCTCTTTGGAAGCATCCCCCTCTTCATCTACCTGTTTAGCCTGTAAAGCATTGGTCAGACACTTGATGGCATAATCCATCTGTCCCTGATGCATCGCCCGCACACCATCATATTTCAGCACTTCGAAATTCTTGGCAGACTGATCTTCCTTCTTATCTTCAGACGACTCACTTTTGCCGCCAAAAAAACGCTTAAAAAATCCCATAAAGCCTATGTTTAAGTCAATGATTATTTTAATAAAAACACGTTTAAATTCCAAATCTATTGGAAATACCCTTGCAAAAGTAATGTTTTTCCACGATTATTCCAAATTTTCACATCAATACTTTGTCGTTTTAAATAATATTCATACCTTTGCAGTCGAAAAAGAAAGAAGAAAATTAATTTTAATTTATATAATTTTTCAAAACAAAGAATAATACGACGACATGAAAAGTTTATTTTTGATGATTGCCACCTTGTTGGTTAGCGGATTCGCAAAGGCACAAACCAACGCACAGGTCCTGTATGATTTCGGTTCTGACCGTAAGTTCGTAACCCTCACCCTTGAAATGTTCAAGCAGGACAAATGGGGTAACACCTATTTCTTCGTGGATCATGATTTCAATCTGAACCAGATGACAGACCCAAATACGGGCAACAAGTACGCACACAACATGTCACAAGGTGGAACTTATACCGAGATTTCTCGCGCCCTCAACTTTTGGCAGAACTCTAAATTGAAGAATTTGAGTCTCCATGCCGAGTATAATGGTGGTATTTATAAGGATTATCCTATCAACAATGCATGGCTTTTCGGTGTAGAGTATTTCATGCACGACAAGAGTTTCAAGAACACATTGACACTCCAGGCACTCTATAAGACGATTCGCAAAACAGACCAGAATGTCCCAATGCAGTTTACAGCAGTATGGGGTTGCAAAGATATCTTTGGTGTAAAAGGTCTGAACTTTAGCGGTTTTGCCGATTTCTGGTGGGAGAACCACAGTTCATTCAAGGACAAGCATGGTAATTTGAAGTTTAACGATGAGGGCGAAATTGCTTTCACCGCCGAGCATACCGTCTTCACATCAGAGCCTCAGCTTTGGTATAATGTAGGTCAGCACTTCGGTTGCAACAATCTGAGCGTAGGAGGCGAGGTAGAGATCAGCAACAATTTCGGTTCCAATGCCGGTTTCATGGTTCGACCATGCTTAGGCGCCAAGTGGGATTTCTAACACACAAAAGAAATTTTGATATAAAATAACAATGAAGCCTGCCAGATTTGCTCTGGCAGGCTTCCCGTTCTCATCCAGACCACCCTCGTAGCAGATGCCGATTCTCATTCTTGTTCTTCTTCAAATTGATCAGAATCATTTTCTATTAATTTAATTTTAGTAACCAGATGCAATGAGGGCTACCGCGGATTCACCATCTGTTGCATCGCCAACCGTTCTGATTGACAATGCAAAGGTACGAAATAAAAAATCCCCAATGTCGTTTAATGTCACTTAATGTCGTTTAATGTCATTTAATGTCACGATAAAGTTGATTTTTTTTCAAAATTACGGTTCTCCGAGGTGTTTCTTTTTATCCAACGTGTCAATCGACGCAGCTCAGAAACAAGTCATTTTCGACCTGCAAACAAGTTATTTCCGATCTACAAACAAGTCATTTCCAATTAGTAAATAAGTCATTTCCGACCTCTAAATAAGTTATTTGCGATCCTCCCTTTTGAACGTGCATCCGCACATTTCTTTCCGATAGCCAAGCGCTTTCTGTAGGTCCCGGTAAAGCCCTTGATAGAAGTATCCAGGGTGATGTAAGACTCGATCTGAGGAAGATCATTGATCGGACAGCTCATTTTAGAGTTGAGCGACTGAAAAAATGATG
>ERZ1035051.43-NODE-43-length-56669-cov-35.118681_pt1 | contig 56669 bp, 48 predicted proteins | sample MGYA00520586_ERZ1035051 | MGnify/ENA primary metagenome ERZ1035051 (study PRJEB33766, sample SAMN09781692) | gut metagenome | biome: gut microbiome | host: Homo sapiens | place: Madagascar | study: EMG produced TPA metagenomics assembly of the PRJNA485056 data set...
GCATACAAGTTGTGCATAGCGTGAAATATATAACTTTATAATTGGACACTACAAATTTAGATAAAATTTCCGAATTATAAGCCAGTTGGGATAAAAAACAGAAATGAATATCTCCGAGTGCTCGCTGCTTGCGTTGAAATGTCAAGACCGACACACCTAAAATCTTGCATCAACGTGCTCTAAGTCACAAATTATATTTATTTTTGGGAAGATTTAAACCCCAAATATGCAAGCCTATGAAATCAGTATGTGGTCTTGACGTGCACAAAGATAGCGTTTATCTTTGTATTTTGAGTGAGTTTGGAGAACTTATTGAAAAAGTTTTCGGTGTTTTAACTTATCAGTTGGAAGAAATGCGTGACCTGATGCTTCATCACCATGTTGTTGAGGTATCAATGGAGAGCACCAGCGTCTATTGGATTCCAATATGGCGTGTACTGTCTCCACACTTCAAGCTGAATCTTGCCAACCCTTATTTCATCAAGCAGCTCCCTGGCCGCAAGAGTGACGTGAAGGATGCGCAGTGGATTGCCGAGTGTACGATGAAGGAACTCATACGCGGCAGCTTCGTGCCTCCTGAGATAATTCAACAGCTGCGTCAGTACGACCGTCGTATATCCGACCTCAACGAGGAGATAGTAAGAAAGCTGTCCAAACTTGATGCCGTGCTGCAACGCTGCAACATACGTCTGAGCAACTACGTTTCCAATGTTGACAGCAAAAGCTATAAAGCCGTGGTGAGAGCAATCTCACAAGGGATTACCGACCCCGAAGAGTTGGTGAAGCTGATACATGGGCGTATCATCAAACACCACGGCATGGATGTCATTACAGCATCGCTAAAAGGCGTGGTAAGCCTTGCGGAGATTGACATGATATCACAACTGCGTGATGAACTCGACATGGCGGAGGCACACAAGGAAAAATGCCAGGCCAGAATGCTTGAGATTTGTGAAAGGGAATTCCCCGAAGAGTTGAAACGGTTACAGACCATACCCGGCATAAAGGAACGTGCGGCCACATCATTGATCGCTGAAATCGGAACGGACATGAACAAGTTCGAAACGGCCAACCACCTCGCTTCATGGAGCGGTCTAAAACCGAGAAACGACGAATCCAACAAGAAAATCAAGTCGAGGAGCATTACTCACGGAAATGTATATCTCCGCAAGACAATCATAGAGTGTGCATGGGCAGCCAGTAGGACGAAGGACTGCTTCTTTAGCCGATTCTCATTCCATCAGACGCAAGTGAGGAAAAAGAACAAGATGAAGGTCCTGGTGGCTGTGGCAAGAAAGATGCTCATCGCCGTTTGGCATGTGTTGCATGACAACACAATTTATATTGACTTCACTACTGATCGTAAAACATCCCGAACAAAGGGATGAACACGATATACCGCCTATCAGCAGGCTATTAACTTTGTGATGGTAATACCTCGTTTACAAATTAACCATACTGACGGGCGGCTATGGAAGCCAGTTTGAGTACAAACTCGAAGAGGAAAGTATAACTATATGAATAGACCCTTGCTTACGCTTGGGTCAAGGTATTTGTACGCCTTATTTTAATTATACTGATGTTTAGTTACCTTTTGCGGAGATATTCATTTTTGTTTTATAGAGGAAAGTTACTAAAAATCAACGAGATGCACAACTTTTTTCTCCATAAAAATATACTAATTTTCAGGCGGTTTTTTAATTCCGCCAACAGGTATACAGTAATAACTGTCATCCAAATGTTAAAATCGGACAGGATTGGCAGAAAATCCAAGTAAACCTTGCAATAAAACTAGGAAATTGCCGTTTTTTATGGTGTAACTTTGTAAGGTTAAACTAAATAATAAAAAATGAAGAAATTCGTGATTTGCCTTCTCGCTTTTCTTATTTGTGGTTGTAGAAATACGATTGATTTCGATTTCGACACCTACAAACAATCTCTCCATATCAGTAATGGCTATTTTTATGACTTATGTTTTGAAAATGACTCCGTTCTTCCAAATGGAAAATCATACGAAGGCGCATTATTTTTGATATGGCAAGATTCATTATGTGTACCTCCTACAAAAATTGATTTGAACAACTATATTCCAAATGGATATATTGTTAGCCGTGGTGGAATACCATCATCTGAAAGAAAGATAAAACTAAAAGCGAACTCCACCTATACAATTTCATCCACAGGCTTAGGTGCTGTGGAATGTCGTATTAAGGCTTGGACAAATCGCAATGGGAAAATTTTAAAAGCAGTCAAATATTGACTATAAAAACCTAATCTTAGAATCCTTGAAAAGAAAAGTTGAATGTTCAATCAGAAATTTTACTATATGTGGCAAAAGTATTTCATAGTAATAATTTTGTTCTGTTTGTATGCCTGTAAAGGTGAAAAAAAAGAGCAAAATACAAACTCAACAATAATTGAGAAGAAATGGGCGAAAGATTGCAGTAATGATTCCAAAATTCATGTTTTATCGTCTAATGCTCAATTTGCAAATGGGAAAAAAATTCTAACGAACAAACAGGAATATATGCAAATGACAAAAGATTGCATATATAATGTAGAAACTCTTGTTGCGAAATATCTTGACGACAAAGATAAAAATCATTATTCTAATAAAAACAATACAATAGATTGTTATTTTAGACAATACTTATGCTATAAAGAAAATATGCATCTTTTTGTATTCGCAAATCTGTATGCATATAGAACTACAAAATATGAAATAAATATGACCAACGCATTTGCAGATAATCCTAAAAATCATGTTATTAATCCTCTCAATGGCAACAATAAGGACTATAAAATGTTGTTAGTGAACTTATCAGAAAGGTCAATATGTAGTTTTCATTAAAGTTTTCAATATGAAGTATATTATAACATTTGCAATGTGTTTGTTCTTGATGTGCTCTTGTGACAATCATGATTTTGAACTATCTGAAAAAGAACAAGTTTTTTACATCAACCAAATGCTGCATTTTTCCATTGAGCCATGGGACAGCCTTAGCAAAGCATATTCTTATGACTTTTTCCTACGAAACCCGAAACCATGCAAGGAAGTTGACACCATTTATTTAGAAAGGAAGATTCCAAATAAATTTGAAGTAATTGAATCTTCTTCATACACACGAGAATATAATCGCGACCCTTCATTCATAAAATTATTGCCAAATACACAATATATAGTAGCACATACTGGAATGGGCGCCACAGTAAATATTTTCAAATATTATTATACTGACCCTTTTGGTAAATTACATGCTAATGATTCACTGAATGAACATATTAACGTGGACTCCATCCGAATCCACCTTTCCAGATAAAGCATTTGTCTTGCGCCCAACCAACGTAGGACAAGGACTTTTCCTTTGTGGGCAGCAGCCATCGGCATCATCTCCTGTTACGCTTCGACTTATCGCAGGACGTGGGAATGGACTTGTGAAGATTATAACAGGTGTCAGACGATGTGGAAAGTCTTTCCTGCTGTTTGACATTATTATATAATTATGCATAGATCCAAGAACTCTTTCCTTGAGTGGATTGTCTACTCGCTTATCTTCTTCTTCCTGTAACCATGACCTGGAATAAGCAAGGTGTCTTGTATTATAAAAACTCAACAGCACAATTATTAATTGCAGTTCGACCTCCATATTTTCATTCGATTGTTCAAAGTATTGCATATTTCCTTACCCCTCATTGTCAGATTCTGCACGAGGATGCTTTCTATTGCTCCTGATACAGACACATTAAATATCATCATACGTTGGGTTAGACATGAAGCATTATCCATCTTACGCATCAAAGGTACTGTACAATAATCAATGGCTATGTAGTTGTTAGAATATATACTAATTAGGCGAAATTGCTCCACATCTTTAAAATAGATTGTTCGATATGTTCTCTTGCGCTGTTCGTAAATGTCAAGCCTATCGTCATGGATTATCAAAAATGGTATATGAGTAGTTATGTTATACAAAGTCATCATAAACATAAGCATTCCGCCACAACCAAAAAACACCATGCTTCCTATACCGCCAAATACTTTTGTTGGCCATGAGGTATTGGCATCATGGAGTATGAAATATCCACCTGCAGCAAAAGCGAAACAACCAACAGTCAGAAGAATATTCTTCCAAAGGCTATGGTATATTCGTATCTCTTTTATATTTTTATCGGTTTGTTTCATCTTTTTATATCGCTTTATTGTGATTACATAAAGTACATTATTTAAGCAACAAAGTTTGTACTTTCTTACTATAATAACGAGTGTAAATTAGAATTGTTGCAATGCTTGCAATAATTCGTAACGAGTACAAAGTAGCCAAATTAAACAGAAAGTATATTTTGCATTGAAGCGGAATCCCTCCTAATCCGCCTTTACAGATAAAACCTTTGTGCAAGACTTGGTTTTGTTACAGGAGCCTTGCGAATCAATAATCTACATCTCCGCTTTCAGCTTCTGTATCAGTTCTGCCGGCAGCCCCGTTATTTCCATCACAGTCGCTTCATCCATGCCCTTTGTCAGCATCTTCTTGGCAATCTCATGGCTTTTCTTTTCCATTCCTTCAGCAATACCTTCACGCTTGGCGGTATCTACGGAATTCTTGATGTCGCGATACGCTATCTTACTGGCCTCGTACTCCCTCAATTCCTGCGGAGTAAACTTGGCAATCTCGGCTTCCTCAAAGAGGCGGTCGAAGACCTTGTCGCATAACTCCTTAGGGCGCTGGGTAAGCTTGTAGAGATTCTTCAGCGCATAGAGCCACTTGTCGTAAAGCGTCTACAGTTCCTCCAGCGATTTGTTAAACTTGGCTATTTCTACATAGATGAACTCCAGCTTGTCGTAGAACACTTTATGAGTGGCGGTATCGCACAACTGTACACTATGGCGGATTTTTTCCTTTTCGAAGGCTTCCTCGTTCATGTCGAAGTTGAGCAGGGCAGCCTGCTCACGGATAGGGAATGTGGAATAGAACAGGGAGCGGTCCTTGAAATATGTCTGATAGGCATTCTGCATTTCTACGATGAACTTCTCGCCGTTTTCGCCCTCGCAATAGACGTCGAAGATGGCTTTGCGGTCGGTATAGACGTCTCCCACATGCTCAGGGTTGAGATACGAAACGTCCTTCACAACCTGTTTGCCATCAAACAAGCTGTTGAGAAAACAAATCAGCAAATCCTTGTTTATTGCTGTTCCAAAAATTCGCTTGAAGCCGAAGTCGGTCAGCAAGCTGATATATCTTTCTTCTACCTGTATCATACGTATTTTTTTATTCCTTTGCAGGGATACGTTTTATTCTTTTGCAAAGATACTCTGAAATTTAGTAACTTCCAAATATTTAGGCTGTTTTTTAGCTAAAATGAGTAAGCGTGCTGGATAATATCAATCATACACCGTACCGATGGCACTGATGCCTTCGATACGCTCAATATCGGCTGCGAGAAGTTCCCACAGCACGATTTATACCCATCTCATTAAGGTTGCCGAATTGAGACAATATTGGAAAGGGAACATTTATCCAGAGCGAGACAGGGCTGTTTATGAAGAGCATTTTATTAAAGCTAATGTTTGGAAGAGAAACTTGAAACTAAATCAAATTAGCGATTTCTGGAAACCGGTCGTACCGTTTTGATTATATTCAATTGGAGTTGGTGGGGTCATATAAAAATAAAAGGAATTATGGGCAAATATCGCTTTCCTCGCATACAGGAGGTTCGGAGGCCATACAATATATACGTTTTTTGAATGCAATAATAAGTAACAACACGTTTAAGGTCACAATTTGTGATCTCAAAAATAAAGATAGAAATATGGCGGATAATATAGAACATCAAGATAAAGGAGAACTGGTCGCAAATTGCGACCTTAAACGAAGGACGCGGACAACATTTGAAATACATGCCTTACGTATTTACTGAAAACGGAGTCGCTATGCTTAGTAGTGTTTTACGTTCTGACACTGCGATTGAGGTGAATATTCGAATAATGCGAGCTTTCACTTCAATGCGTCACTTTCTACAGAACAATGCCGAAGTGTTTCAGCGTCTCTCGACTATGGAGTACCATCAATTGGAAATGCAACAACACTTGCAAGAATCCGACAAGCGTATAGAAGACCGCTTCCTTTGTATAGACGATGATGTGTATCATATAGGAGCATCCATTAAGGACTTGGGCAAAAAGTGGTTTGGCTTCTCCAAGATGGAGATACTTACACCAAATGAATTGGTGGAAAGAATCAATAGAGAGTGATCAATACGCAACATTTCAAGAATACGAAGATGAAAATACTATCTTCTGGTACTAAAAAGGTCCCACAGATTTCACTGATTTGCACAGATTTATTTTTTTGCTTCAAAAAGATCTGTGTAAATTTGTGAAATCTGTGGGACCTTATAATCTCTGCAAGCCTTTATAATCTCAAAAAACTATTTGATCTCTGTGGGCCTATGATTTTCCTTTTTTCATTTTACGTCCCACGAAGTTCCATGCCGGCATTTTCTTCAGCGTACTTCTTACAGGCTGGATATCCCACAGCAGGAAGATAAGCAATACGGCAATGCCAATCAGACAGGTGATGCCATAGAGCTGACGGATGCTGATCATCAGGAGTTGAGTAGCATCGTAGGGTAAACCGCGCGACATATTGTCTGCCATCTGATAGCGAAGTCCGAAACTGTACAAGCCTGAGCACATCGCCGATATCGGACCATTTCTAATGATACCAGCCATCGTCAATCCCATGAAGAAATGCTGAAACGGCATCAGTTCTTCCAGATAAATAGTCAACATACAGAAGAAGATGGCATTTCCGAAGGAGCGAAGGAAGTTAGGAAGATACAGCGCCTCGATGGGCAGACCCGGATCGATGAGGAAGTACATCATGACCGGATAGCATACCATCGTTGCCACACCTATCGTGAGCAGGCGGGTGTATTTCTGGTGAAGAACCTTGCACCAGAACAGACAGAAGAGGCAACCGACAATGGCGCCTACCCATTCCACAAAGTTGAGCACATTCGTAGTGAAGGTGCCGAAATGCAGCACGCCACCCGTAAAGGCGGTTTGCAACACCTTAGGTGTACTGCCCATGAACTCCACGAAGGCGAAGAGGATGAGCAACGGGATGAGCCGCTTATACTTCCATGCCGCTGGTTCGATGTAAGGGTGTCGGATGTGAAACATTCGCTGGATGCAGAAATATCCCGTTATGATGAAAAGCAATACATCCATCTGCATCATCTTCGAGTCGAGCCAGTTGTAATGCTCGCCGTAATTGAAGAAGAAAATGAATTCCAGCATCCATGCCGACCACAGGATGCAACCTAAATAGTCGATACTGATGAAGGGTAGGGGTTTCATGAAGCGGAAGTCGTGGGTGGTGACATACACGATGAATGCCACCAAGAGCAAAGCTCCCGTCATTGCCCAGTTGATGATGCGCCAATCCTGATAAATATAGATCAGGTGTTCGGTGACCCAAGGCGAAAGGAACATGTTGCCCAGAACGATGCAGTAGAGCAAGGGGAAGAAGATGGTGAAATCGCGCTTGGAGGTCATCCACAACTGGATGGTACTCATACATTCGAAGGTTCCGCAGAGTTTGAAGAAGCCTGCGATGTAAGCGAGGATGCACATCACGGGCACCGAGTCGGTCCACATGATGAGGAAATTACAAGCTGCCACCACCAGTGCCGCATTCAGCAGAAGCTGGCGGTTGGTGAAGCGGAACTTCATCTTGAAGAGAAAGGGGAATGGCATCGCCACACCCACCACGTTGAACATGATGATCATGAGCACGTCTTCTCTCATCAAACTGTACTCGCCCATAACCTGGCTCATGGCTCCTCCATAGATTCCGCCCGACATCAGAAAAATGAAGGCGAAGAGGAGATAAATCCAAGGCTGCAATCGGCGAGGAATATATCCATTGAACGAAGGAATCCGGAAAGGTCCCTGTAACATAGGAGGTCCTGGCATTTTCTATAGTTTATAATTGATTGTTTATAGAACTTTCTATTTAATGTGAACCTTGGTTTCAACGTTCAGTCCGGCACGGAGCAGGGCTATCTGTTTCGGGTCGTTGTCCTTGGTCAGGGCGATGCGCACAGGCACGCGCTGCTCAACCTTCACGAAGTTGCCAGTGGCATTATCTACCGGAATCATCGAGTAGGCATTGCCGGCAGCAGCAGAAAGCGCCTCTACCTTGCCGTGGAAAACAACATCAGGAATAGCATCGGCGGTAAACTCCACCTCTTTGCCCACGGTGATGCCATCCATCTGGGTTTCACGATAGTTGGCTACCACCCATACATCGTTATCATCTACGATGCGGGCAAGCATCTGTCCCGGTTGCACCAACTGTCCTTCGTGGATATCCTTTCTTCCCATCACACCGTCGCAGGTTGCCACGATGACGGTGTAGGAAAGGTTGAGGCGAGCCAGATTGAGCTGTGCCTCTGCCACACTCTCTCCGGCACGAGAACCGCTGAGTTGCTGGGTCTGTACGTTGTGTACCGAAGCTGCACTTGCCTTTCTGCTGCTTGCCTGTTCATAGCGAGCCTTGGCTCCTAAATATCGGGCGTATGCATTGTCGTATTGTTGGCGGGTAACAGCATCCTTCTTCATCAGAGCAGCAAAACGTTCGAAATCCTGTTTGGCATTCAGCATATCTACACGGGCTTCCTCTATACCGGCAGCAGCAGTCTGTACATTGCTGTTAGTGGTACCCATGCTTGCAGTCACCACTGAAGAACTGGATTTGGAACCACGCAACCCAGCTTCTGCCTGAGCCACATGCAGGCGGAACTCTGCATCCTCGATGATGACGAGTGTATCGCCCTTCTTCACATGCTGATAGTCAGTAAAACGGATTTCCTTGATAAAACCAGGCACACGGGTATTGATCGGTGTGATGTGACGGTTTACCTGTGCATCATCGGTATAGGCGATGTTACTGCCATGAAAGAAATGACTGAAACACCAGCCGATGGCTCCCAGGAAAAGGAGGATAATCACTACATTATATATTCTCTTGATGATTTTCTTGTTCATTGCTTTAATTATTTTATTGTTTCTAAATTTCTCCAGCCACGTATTTCATGCGATAGTAGGCATAGACGATGTTGATGCGGGCATCTACTTCGCTTAATTCTGCATTGAGTTTGAGGTTGGAGGCATCTACCATATCCGTAACCAGTGCCAACTGACTGAGATAGCGGGCATTCATCACCTCGTAATTCTGCTGTGCCAGTTCTACGCTCTTCTTCTGTGTTTCCAGTTCCACGTAGGTCTGCTGGTACTGCACGTAGGCAGCCTGTACCCGATTGTTGAGTTGTTCAGCCTGAACGGCATGTGCCTCTTTAGCCTGACGGGTCTCCACGGCAGCCTGCTTGATGCGCTTGTTACTCTTGAAGAGAGAGCTGAGACTATATTTCACGCCCACGCCCACATACCATACGTTGAGGTTCTTATCCACCGGTGGCAACTCAAAGAGGATAGGACCGTCGAAGTTGTCGGCAGCCACGAAAGCCACTTTCGGCAACAGGTCGCTCTTGGCAATCTTCTCCTTCTGTTCGGCGATGCGGATAGCATTATTGCTCTGTTCCAGGAGCGGAGAACTTACCAGACTGGCAGATTGCCAATATGCTTCACCATCCTTGGCGTAATTTTTGTCAGCTATTGTAGCATCAGGAATAATCTGTTTGCCGGCATCAATGTCCAGCGTATTGCAGAGCTGGTGGTTGAGGATGCTGCGGTTGTTGTGGAGTGCAGTCAAACCGAGTTTCAGACTCTCCATCTGCAGTTCGTAACGGGTGATGTCGTTTTTCAGCGCCATGCCCTGTTTCTGCTTTTCCTTGATGTCATCAATAAGCTGTCGGGTCAGTTCGATATTCTTTTCATACACTCGGATGCGGTTATCAATTTTATATAGGTCAAGATATTGACCGAGGGCGATGAAGCGAGCCTGTTGACGGGTCAGTTTAACGCCCACTTCAGCCTGAAGTTTCCCGAGTTCAGCCAGTTTGATACCCGCATTGATAGCACCTCCGGCATACACCACCTGTTGAGCCAGTAAGGCGAAATTATTACCCACGTGAGGGGATTTCAAACCATGAACATTAGAAAAGTTGCGGTCGGTAAGAAGGGCATTGCCGATATAACTGAAAGAAAGCGAAGCATCCAGGTCGGGCAGTCGTTTGCTTTTGGCAGATTCAATGCCGAGGTTGGCTGCTTCTACACCCGTTTTGGAAGTGCGAAGTTCCTTGTTGTTATCCTCTATCTTTTCGAAGAGTTGGCTGATAGACATAGGCAAATTCCCGTCCGAAGCCAACTTCACTTGGGGTGTTTGGGCAAGTGCCCAAGGCGAGCCTCCCACCATCAGGGAGCAGACTAACATGAATTTCTTTATCATCCGTTTTTTTATTTTTAATATGATCTTTCGGTATCCTACATATATACCAATTTTGTTTTCGGGTGCAAAGTTACGACGATTTGGACAATTTGCCGTTTTAAAAAAAACGCAGTAGATGGACGATTTGGGAACTAATATTCTTTTATCTCACATATTTTATTTAATTTTGCGCCCGAAAAGAGAATAAAAACAGAATACGACCCGTGATAGATTTATCAGAATTAAGCAGCAATCAGGAGGCCAATCTCCTCACTACAGGTTTAGAGGAATGGCAAGAAGAACCGCAGGTATTGACTTACGGTGCGATATTGATATGTCGCAGAGGAAAGGCTACACTCCACATCAATTATAAGGATTGGGAACTTCATGAGGGAGCGGTCATTACCGTTTTTCCCAATGATGTGGTGGAGTTGACGGTCTGGAAGAAAGACGGAACTCCGGTTTCGCCAGAAGTCCCCTCTTTTCAGGTAGAGATGCTCAAATACAATCCGTCTTTATTGCGAGAGGCAAGTTTACAGTTGGAGCAAACGGTATATTCAGCATTGCGTGAAGATCGCTGCCGTCAGGATACTCCCATCGTAACGAATATCATCAATGCGATGTTTTCATTGTTGAAGGTATATTTTGATCAGTCGGAATGTACCTGCATTTCCCAGTTAGTACTTTGCCAGTTGAAGGCATTTTTCATCGGTTTCCATGAGTATCTGTTGCGTAATCCCGATCAGCATCCAGACGAGGTGAAATCCTATCGTGTCCGTGAACTTTTCAATCGATTTATGATGCTGATGGAGCGAGATTACAAAATATCGCGTGATGTAAATTACTATGCAGAACAGATGCATATAACCTCGAAGTATCTGACGAACATCGTGCGCCAGGTAACGCACCATACGCCTAAGTCCATCATCGATCAATATGTGATTCTGCAGCTCAAGATGCAACTCAAGCGCAGTTCGCAGAGCATCAAGGAAATGGCGTGGGAATATCATTTTGCAGACACCAGCTTCTTCTGCCGTTATTTCAAGAAACATACGGGCATAACACCTCAGCAAATAAGAGACGGAGCCCACTTTAAAAAGTAACTGTGCGCTAAACAAATGTATGGTATTTTTTAGAATAGCAAGAAGAAAATGAGAAAAACCTGACTCATAATCCAATAAAAAATAGTATTTTAGCAGAAAGTTCTATCGTTTACAAAGAATAGGCGACAGTTGTAAAAAAGCACAATACCAAATAGGAAGTTTGGTGAAATACAAAAACATTTTAAAAAAGAGAATATGACGCAGGATTGCTTAGATTTACTTTCAACAGCGCAGACAAACGCTTGTCTAAAGACATCAACGTAATTGGAGTTGAAAAAAAACAGCTTCGAAAGTCGAAGAAATGTCCCTTCTCCAACGTATCAAAAAGAAGGAAGACCCTTCGAAGCACCTACCAGCATTCTAAAAAGATAATGATGTATATACTCAACTTGATAATTGAAAAACCATTTCCCCCATATAAAACAGAACATACAAGCCAGAATAGTTTAATGCCAAAATGTATAAAATATTGCTTGTTTAATATCATTTTTATCCAAAAACTAATATTTTTCTGTTTTTTTTGTTTTTTCATTCCCCTATTTTTCTTTCCATCCGTTATCTATATAAATTTGAAACATAAAATTAAAATTTTTAGACTATGAGAAAATTCAGTTTGATGATGATTGCTGCTTTATGCGCAGGGTGGGCTCTCCAAGGCTTCGCCCAGCATTCAGTAACAATCAAAGGTAAGGTTAAGTTTATCGATAAGGACTTCAAGGTCTCAGTTTACCAACGTAGCGGTACTGATAAAAAGATACTTGCCGAGGTTCCTGTGAATGATGACCACACCTATTCAATTACGGTGCCTTTTGACAAACCTGGTACTGCAACAGTAGATTGCGGACAGTGGCAAGGTGTTGACGTTTGGTTGGAAGATGAAAATATGGATATTGATTTTCGTGGTATAGATACCGCTAAGATTAAAATCAAGAATCCTCCTTATGTATATATACGCGCGGGAAAGAAGAATGAGGTTATGAACCTTGTTAATTTTGTGGGTTATCGTGGGTATCAGGCAATGATTGCCATCTCACAGAATGTTTGGAAAACCAAAATTGAAGATCAGAAAGAGAAGAGTACGTTGACTAACGCAATGTATGATGCCAATTATGACAATAGTGATGCTTGGATGAAATATATCGTTGAGCACTATGCAGATATGACCAGTGTACTCGTTCCGCTTAGTCAATTGGATGAAGATAAAGATGTAGATTTGATCAATGCTACATTGAGTCATTTGGAGTCTACATCAGAATCTGCCAAACAAATTGTGGCTGATTATCGCAAGAAAAAAGCCGAAGAAAAAGAAATGCGTGAGCGCATGAGAGAAGGTAACCCTGCACCGGAATTTACTTTCCAAAACGAAAAGGGAAAGACCATCAATATTAAAAAGTTGAAGGGTAAAATCATCGTTCTCGACTTCTGGGCAAGTTGGTGCGGTCCTTGCCGTAAAGAAATTCCTAATGTCAAGAAGGTATATGCCGAATATAAGGATAAGGGTATCCAGTTCCTTAGCGTATCAATTGATGCGAAGAAAGAAGCTTGGACTAAAGCCTTGAAAGAAGAGCAGATGCCTTGGATGCAAGGATGGACTCCTGATGCAGGTAAGAGTGTGATGAACACCTACCAGTTTGGCGGTATTCCATTTATCATCCTCATTGACAAGGAAGGTAACATTTATCGCAAGAATCTGCGTGGCGAAGATATCAAGAACGCTATTGATGATTGTCTTGCAGGTAAGAAAGTTGCGCCTAAGGTAGTAATGAGCATGGGCGCAGCCATGATGTAACCGATTTTAAAACATTAACCGCTCCTTGTGTAAAAGCAAGGAGTACATTATTAATTAAAACAATAGGAGAGACTTAACATGAAGAAAAGTTTTATTTGGATGCTCGCTGCTCTGGCTGGCGTAACAATGGTTTCTTGTTCAAGTGACGATGATGGACCATCTGCTGGTCCTACCGTAGGTATTACAGCTGTGCAGGTAACACCTTTTGGTAGTGCAAAATCTTATGCCTGCGTGATTAAGCAGGATGCTATGACTATAGAGAATACCAATGACAGTGTAGATTGGGATGTGATTGATGCTTCTCTCAGCAAAACTAAAGTTATTGCTACTGCAACTTTAGGTGCTAAAGTATATTATAATGATGTAGAAGTGGGAACTCAGGGGGTTGAAGTAAATGCTTCTTCACCTGTAACACTGGTTGCCAAAGACAATAATGGTAACTCCAAATCTTATACATTGAAGGTGGTGAAGGCTAAAGTGGCTTCCGGTGCTGATATGATTAAGAAAGCAAGTACCTTTACCAACTTCCCTTCTGGTTTGATTGATTATGATATGACCTTCTTCAATGGCAAGTTCTATGCCATCACGACATCTCTTTCTGGCTCAGGAGAGGTTAAAACAGAAAACTACCAGTTGTTCAGTTCTGAGGATGGCTTGAACTGGACTGAAGTTGATTACAAGACTGATGCTACAGGTCTGACTCTTCCTGAAGGTCAAACAAACTACGTCATCGGTGGTGAAGGTGCACGCTTGGCTGTGTTTAATGGAAGAATGTACATCTTGGGCGGTGCTCGTACTAAGGGAAATGATAAGTATGGCAATGAGGCAGAAGTTGACTGGGGTATGCCTTCTATCAACTACTGGAGAAGTGTTTCAACAGCTGACGGTGAGACTTTCAAGTGCGATACATTGGGCATGAAGGTACTGGATCATGAGGGTCTCGAATCCGATGGTCTTTATGAATTATCTTCTGCTTACTTCAATGTGGCAACCATCAAAGATAAGATGTTTATTCAGGGCGGTTATTACTTTGGATTTGGTATGGCACAGGGTGCAAGACGCTACGCTTACACTACTGATGGTAAGAACTGGAATGCTGTAACTCCAACTTCAAGTGATCCTGACTTTGATGTTACTCGCAGAAATGCAGCTTCTTTCTTCACTTTCAAGGGCAAACTCTGGTGTGTAGGTGGCTTCACTAACTATATTGGTAGCCAAAATTATATGAGAACCAATGTATATTCTTCTGCTGATGGTTTGACATGGGAGAAAGCAGGTGAGTTGACTGGTGCTCCTGCTATGTATCATGCAAAGGTAATTGCTGGCGATGATGTTGCTTTCATGATTGGTGGAGAATACGTGGATGCTGATGGTAGTACCCATGTATTGTCTAATAAGGTTTACCGTACCACTGATGGTGTAAACTGGACAGAGGTTACTACTGTACCTTCTAATTTTGAGGGCGTTCGTGGTAGTGCTGGTGTAGCTCTTGGAAATACCGCATTTATCTTCGGCGGTAACAAGACTGCCATTTCCGATATGTGGGGATTCCCATTGGGCGCTTCTGATGTATTTAGCACAGATACATGGATTAAACTGATTAAGTAATTACTTATACACAATTTTCAGGGAAACTTTCCGTCCAAGGATTCCTTGGGAAAGGGAAGTTTCCTTTTTTCATTTTCAGTATTTAATGATATTCTAATATTTCGCTCATGAAAACGAAACTATATATACTCTTGGCTTTTGTCTTCTGTTCGCTGACGGCTCTTGCTCAAGAACATACGGTAACAGGACAGGTGCTTGATGAAAGTGGTGAACCTATGCCTATGATTTCGGTATCTGTAAAAGGTACCCATAAGGCTGTTTCTACAGCCGAAGATGGTACGTACAGTATCCAGGCAGAGCCTAATAGCATACTGGTCTTTTCCTTTGTGGGTTACAATCGCCAAAATATAAAGGTTGGAAACAAAAATAAGATTGTTGTTGTCATGAAAGAGAGTTCTGCCATGAAGATGCAAGACTTGATTGTTGTTGGCTACAGCAAGGTGGAGCGTCGTGACCTTACAGGATCAGTTTCTTCTGTTAAACCAAAAGACAATGTTTCATTTCAGTCTGTTGACCAGATGCTGCAGGGGCGTGTTCCTGGTCTCTTTATGTCCAATTCTTCTGGTCAGATTGGTGCAGCAAATGTATTGACCATTCGCGGTATCAGCTCTATCATGGGCGACAATAACCCTCTTTATGTCATTGATGGTGTACCTATCTATGGTACAGATAGAACATCCAATTCCGTAAACACTACTGGTGGTAGTATTCCAGGCGTGGCTTTAGGTGGTATGCAGACAGGTGGTGGAACACTTACTTATAACATTGATTTAAACAATTCCTTTGAGAAAAACCCATTATCAAATCTTAATCCAGATGATATCGAGTCTATTGAGATTTTGAAAGATGCCTTTGCTACAGCTATTTATGGCTCCAGAGGTGCTGCAGGTGTCATCTTGATTACTACAAAGAAAGGATCAAAAGGAAAAACTAAGGTCCATGTAGGTTACACTCTTGGTATTGATAATCCAATAGGAAAAGTCAAATTGTTGAATGGAGATAGCTACAGTCAGATATATTCACTGTATTATCCTCATGGTAACTATCCACAAGGCTATAACACCGATTGGCTCGATGCTATTACACGTACTGCCGTCAGCCATGGTGTAAATGCATCTGTTTCTGGTGGTAATAAAAATACAGACTATTTCGTTAGCCTTTCGTATGATAACAACGAATCATACGTAATCAACAACGATATGAAGCGTTATTCTGCAAGACTGAATCTGAATACTGTTCTTGCTCCTAAATGGAATATGGGTGTGAGTGTTTCGCTGAATAAACTCGACAATCATGCTTTGGCTGCAAGTTCTATCTATGCTGCAGCTATCAAGAAAGCTCCTAACTTGCCTGTTTATGATGAAAATGGTGAATACTACTATGGATATTCTCCAAACTCAAAGGGTGCTGCAGAGGCTTTCAACCCTGTGGCTATGGCTTATATCAATGACGAGAGCGTAGAGGATACCCGTGTCATTGGTAATGGATATATTGAGTACAAACCTTTCAGCTGGCTTTCTTGGCGTACAGAAATTGGTGCAGATATCTACAATAGTTTCTCTAATATCCGCAAGGGCGACTTACCAGATAATCTTACCGGTGTGGTGGGCAATCAGGCTACAGAATCTACCACTTTAAATTATAAGACAGTGGTCAACAACCTCCTGAATGTCAACAAGATGTTCGGTCATGATCATTTCCTCCAAGGTATCATTGGTCAGAGTTACGAATATACCAAGGAGCGTATCACATCTGTGGCAGGCGATAACTTTTTCAGTCCTGATTTGAGTGGAGTAGGGGCTGCACAAACCAAGCGTGTCACTGCAGCCTATATGCAGCAGTCTGCCCTCTTCTCTGCTTTTGCACGTGTCAACTATCAATATAAGCACACCTATATGTTGGGTCTTACTTATCGCATTGATGGTTCATCACGCTACAATCGTAATCACCGCTATTTGAGTACCCCTTCTATATCATTGGGCTGGCGTATGTCAAATGAAAAATTTATCAAAAAGGGGCTTCCTTTCGTCAATGAACTGAAACTCAGAAGTTCATTCGGTTTATCAAGCAAGGATGGTAACAACAGTTATTATGGTGCACAGGCTGTCTATGCACTGAACCAACTCACTACCTATGGAGGAAAGAATTATCTTCAGATGTCACAACCGGGAAATGAGAACCTTCGCTGGGAAAAGACCTATACCTTTGATGCAGGTCTGGACTTGGAAATGTTCGATCATAGAGTGAAAATGACTCTTGATTATTATTACAAGAAGACAACAGACATGCTCTTCTCTTCAGACCTCCCTCTCTATACTGGTTATAGCAAGGAAAATCAAAATATCGCCGACATGAGCAACCAGGGTCTGGACTTCCAGCTCATCACCACTAATATCCTGAAAAAGGACTTTCAGTGGCAGACGATTCTCAACCTCTCTCGAGCTACCAATAAGATCCTGAAATTGAGCTTTGAGGGTAACCAGCTTGATCAGGCAAACAGTTCATATAAGTATTATGAAGAGGGAAAGCCTGTTGCTCAGTGGTATTTACATAGGTGGGCTGGAGTGGATCCTGCTACTGGTAACCCTTTGTGGGAATACAAGGATGGTACTATCTCTACTACTCCTCCTGCTGCAGATTACAATAATTCCCAGGCAAATAAGTTTGTATGTGGTACTGCATTGCCAGACTTCTATGGTTCCATCACCAATACATTGATGTATAAAGACTTTGAACTCGATTTCATGTTCAATTTCTCTGTGGGTAGCAAGATGATTAACAGTACTCGTGCCACTTTGCTCAATTATACGAGCGAGGATGCATACAACTTGTCTCAAGATATCATGAACATGTGGCAAATAGAGGGACAGCAAACAGATATTCCTAAGTTGAACAACAAGTCTGTGATTGGTAATTATGACTATACTACAGCAATTACCACTACTCGTTTTCTGGAGAATAACTCCTACTTGCGTCTGAAGACAATTACGTTTACCTACAATTTCCCTCAGACATTGTTGGCACGCACTAAGTTCTTCAACCAGTTAAAAGTATTTGCAACCATGACCAATGTGTTCACCCTTACAAAGTATTCCGGTGTGGATCCTGAAGTAAGTGCATTCGGTTCTTCTGCTCTGGCTGCCGGTTATGATAATATGACCATGCCTCAGTCTCGCAGTATGCAGTTTGGCGTGAGAGCAAGTTTCTAATCACATTTAACAAGCAATGAATATGAAAACAAAAATATTTCAAATCGGTGTTTTGGCAGCATCCCTCTTCTCTTTCTGCGCATGTAATCTGGACTATGCACCAGAGAATACACTCGTGGATGAAAAGGTGTACAAGACTCAGAAAACGGCAGAGGCTGCACTGCTTGGTGCATACGTGCGCTTGAATGTTTTCCTGGCTGGTGCGCCTCAAGACCAGAATAACTATGCTAATGCAGGCTATACCCTGTTGATGGGTGATATGGCTACAGACAACATGGCCATACGCTCTTCTGCAACTGGCTATTTGGCTGTAAAGACTAGCTCTTTTACTTCGTCAGAGCATGATGGACTCTTGGCTCGTATGTGGTCTTGGGGTTATAATGCCATCGATTATGCTAATAATATCATCAATAAAATCAATGAATTTGGTCAGTTTAACGAAACCATGGAGCGTCAGTATATCGCAGAAGCTAAATTCATCCGTGCTTACGTTAATTTCCAGTTGCTTTGCATGTATGGCGATCAGGCCTTGTTGGGTAACGACCAAGGTGAGGGTATTATCCTGAGAAGCGATGCTTATAATGGTTATAATCCAGATGAGATTGCATCCCGCTCTACAAATGCTGATTGCTGGAATTTCATTCTAAAAGATTTGGAGACAGATGCACTTCCTGATTTACCAGATGATGTTCCGTCAGTAACAGAAAGAATACGTGCCAATCAAACAGTAGCCAAGGCGCTCCTGAGCCGAATCTATTTGTATAAAGGCACATATACCAATAATCAGGCAGATCTGGAGAAGGCGCGCGATTATGCCAAGGAAGTAATAGCAAAGAACGGTTATTCTTTCTCTTCGTCAAGCAGCGAGTACAGTACGGCACTCTTCCCAACGAATGAGTCACCTCAAGGAAATACGTATCCTAATCCAACTACCCGCAGCAATGAACTCATTTTCTTTGAGCCGAGCCGTATCTACACAGATAATTATCCTAACGGATTGAGTTATTATCGCAAGACGAGCTATTATGTTCCTGCTTCAATGAAAGATCTCTATGATGAAAATGACGTCAGAAGAACTTATCTCATTTGGCAAGGATCCAAGACGGATTATCCGAACGACTTGACAACAATGAAATATAGCGGTTATGATGATGTTCTCTTTATCCGTATGGCAGAAATGAAACTTACTTATGCAGAAACGCTCGTCAGGACATCTGGTGCTGTATCTGCAGAAGCAGTCAAACAACTCAATGATGTACATCAGCGCGCTTATCCAAGCGGTTCAAAACCAGCTCCGTACCAAACCTCTGATTTCGATTCGAAAGAAGCATTCCTAAAAACTGTGCTGAAAGAGCGCAATCGTGAATTGGCATACGAGGGACATTACCGCTGGGATCTCATGCGAACAGATAATATCTTGGGTGACCACACATTGGGCGCCATTGAGAAAAATAGATGGAATTTGCCAATACCAAACTATGAGATTCGAATTTCATATGGTAAGTTGAAGCAAAATACTGGTTATCAGGAATAATAGCAGTTTATTGAATATTAGTTTTAGAATATAGTTAATTTGAAAGAAATTCATGATGAAAATTAGATTCTTTTTTATTATGGCTGCTTTATGTGCCTTTTCCGCAGTGCAGGCACAGGGCGAGCAGCCTGTCACAGCTACAGAGATTGTTAAATCAGAAGGAGTTGCATTTGTAGAAGGAAAAACATTTGCAGAGGTCTTGCACAAAGCCAAAGAAGAAGGCAAGATGCTTTTTATTGATTGCTATACCAGCTGGTGTGGTCCATGCAGGATGATGGCTACCCAGGTGTTCCCACAGAAGAAAGTGGGTGACTATTTCAACGAGCATTTCGTATCTTTCAAGATTGATATGGAAAAGGGAGAAGGTCCAGAACTTAAAAATAAATTTTCTGTGAGAGCTTATCCTACTTTTCTCTTTCTGGATGGAGATGGAAAAGAAATAAATAGAATTGTGGGTGGTGACTCGGATGCTGATAAATTCCTTAAATCAGTTGATGATGGAATAGGAACATTAAGTTTGTCTTCCCTTGCGAAGCGCTATGAAGGCGGTGAACGAGATACAACTTTCCTCTTGTCATATCTCAAAGCCTTGGATGGTGCCTATGATTCTAAAAAAGCCAATGAAGTGGCAGGAGTACTTTTGGAGGGCAGAGATCAGGATATGCTTACAAATAAAGGCTTGTTTGATGCCTTCCTAAAATATAATACCACTCCGCTTTCTCCTGCATTCCAGTATGTGTTGTCACATAAAGCAATATTTACAAAAAAATATGGAGACGAACATCTTGACAGAGCAATAGAAAGTGTTTGGATGTCCTATCCACGCTCTTTTGTCACTAAGGAGTCTGATGGCAGCGTAAAAGTAGATGATGTAGCCATGGAAGCCTACAAGAAAGAGATGAAGAAATGGAAAGTAAAGAACGCTGATGAGGTTATCCTCAACTACGATATGTATGTGGCTGAAAGTAAATCTGACTGGAAAACATTTGCAGCACTATGTACCAAGAGCATCAAGAAATATGGTGAGTATGATATGAGCATTTATAATTGGGCTTTACGTATCCAGCAGCATTGTAAAGATCCGAAAGTAAGGGAAACTGCAATCGGTTGGATAAATGCACGTATGAAGAATATTGCCAAGGAAAAAGCCAAGGAAATGGAAAGACAAAAGAACCTTGAGCCTGGCGAAATTCCTGCCATGACTATGATGGATTTCAGTCAGTACTACGTAAAAATGATTGAAGATTTGAAAAAATAAAGTGGATTTGTCATAATTCATACTGTTGGGTGTCACAAGTTTTTCCTTCTCTCTCTTGTACTTGTGGCACCCTTTAAATTTAAAAAAATATTAATTTTTTAAGTTTTGTTCGTTTATGTAAGGAATTATTCATACCTTTGTTAAAAAAAGATATAAGCTATCGTATAGAGGAGCATAATGGCAACAGACGAAATAAATAAAAGGAATCAATTTAAGGAATTGTTTGAACAAAACTATTCCAAATTGTACTATGTGGCTCTTACCTTCGTGAAGGATGAGGAAGACGCCCATGATATAGTCAGTGATTTCTTTGCAAGTCTGTGGGAACAATATGATGGAGATATTACTCTCTATAAGTATGGATACTTATATCGGGGTGTGCAAAGGCGCTGTATAGACTTTATCAGGCATAGTAAGGTAAAGGACAAGTATAGTGAAATATATCTTTCAGAAGCAATCCCATTCTTTTGTGAAGACGAAAAGGAGGATGAACGTTTTAAGAAGATAGAGAAGATAATAAATGACATGCCAGATAAAACTAAATTTGTAGTAGATCAGTGCTACTTGGAAGGTAGGAAATATGTTGAGGTAGCTGAAATGATGAGCATTTCTAGAGAAGGCGTTAGAAAACATATAACAAAGGCTTTGAATATATTAAGATCAGCCTTTAATGTAGAGAAAAAATAAATGAAATCGTAGGTATAGAATATAACTATGGACAATGAAGATAAACTATTAATACAGGAATATTGTTACATCAGGACCAAACAAGAACATAAAGCTCCTGACGTGAAGAAAGCTTGGGATCAGTTTGAGCATGAACATATCATGAAAAAACAAAGTCTCAAGACTAAAAGGCATGTCATGTTTTTGCGATATGCGGCTGCTATTGCCATTATCCTCGTTATGGTAATGGGAGGTATCGGAATCTGGTGGTCAGAAGGAGGAAAACTGGTTGTTGAAAACTACAATACCAGAAAGTACATAGAGATGCGTAAGGCAAAAGGAAAGGAAAAACTGGTTGCATTCGAATCAACCAAAGGGCCACAGAAAATTCTAATCATGGATGAAAAAAGTATTAATCCAACAAAAAGAACAACAAAGAAAACGGAGAAAGTAGATACGCTTCATCATAAGGTTTTCTTGGCCACTGATATATTGGACGTTGCTTTTAGAAAAATCATCACTCCAAGAGGAAAAACATTTGAAATAACTCTCAGTGATGGTACACAGGTTGCGCTGAATGCCGACAGTAAATTTACTTTTCCAGTTGATTTCGCAGGCAAACCGGAGCGTATCGTACAACTGGAGGGAGAAGCTTTCTTTAAAGTGGCTAAAGATGCCAAACATCCATTTGTCGTGGTTACCCCTTCAATAATTACAACAGTTCTTGGAACTGAGTTTGTTGTAAAGGCATATGCTGATGGAAATCCTCAGGTTACGCTGCTAAGCGGTTCTGTGAAAGTGAATAAGATTGGAGCTACATCCGCTCAATCTGTGATATTAACCCCAAAACAACAGCTACACCTCACTTCTGATACTCATACAATGAGTGTTTTGAATGTTGGCGATCAGGCATTTCTTTCTTTGAAATGGAAGGATGACATGTTTTCTTTCTATCATACACCATTAATGGAAGCAATTCAAGAAATGGGGCGTTGGTATAATGTAGGAGTCGAGATTTCTGATAATTCTCTTATCAAGGAAACCATAACTTTGGAGATTTCCCGTAAAGTCTCTCTTGAAGACTTTGTCAATAGCATCAATCTGACTAACAATTTATCTGCCATCTTGGACCAAGGGAAGATTATAATTTGTCCAAAGAGTGCCAGTCAGGGCATTAATTGTTTCACTATCTATGCGGCACAAGATGTTAGAAATTAAAGATAAACCAAAATCTTTCACTCTAAAAGTGTTGTCACTTCGGCTCACTCCGAGATGACAACATTTTTTTTTGATAATACTTTTCCCCTGCCCGTCCGAAAACTTCTGATTTCGTTTTTTCTGTTTTCAGTTTATAAGTATCTGAGCCCACTTTAAAAAGTAACTGTGCGCTAAACAATAATGAAAGTTAGCACTATTGTGCTACTCAGAAGACATACTCATAATAAAAACCCCGAAAGTTTTTGTCTAACTTTCGGGGTTCATATCATTTATGACGTACCCTTTTATGTAGGGTAGGTTAGGGGTTATAGGCCTTTTGCTTTCAAAAAGCCGGAGGCGTCTGGCTGCTTCATGCCTGTGAAGTCGGTAAACATTTCCATCTGATCCTTGGTGTTGCCTCGACTCAGGATCTTGTCACGGAAGGACTGTCCTACGGCTGGATCTAAAGCGCCATGCTTCGCAAAGTAATCGGCAATGTTTACTGCAAGTACTTCTGTCCATAGATAACTGTAATATCCGGCTGCATATCCGCCATCCCATACGTGATTGAAATAGGAGGTGCTGTAACGTGGTGGTATCTGTGTGTTGAGCAAACCTATCTTGTAAAGCTCTTCTTTTTCAAAGGCTCCTGCCATATATGGGGATGGTACTTCATCTTCACTGATCTTGTGCCATGCCATGTCAAGACAGGTGGCTGCCAGGTTCTCGCCTAATGAATAGGCTGTCTGGAAGTTGATACTCTTCAGCATGCGGTCCTTTAAATCACTTGGCATCGGCTTGCCTGTCTCGGTATGACGGGCATAGTGGTCGAATATCTCTGGGATGGATGCGAATGACTCGTTAAACTGCGATGGCATCTCTACGAAATCGCGTGCTACTGCTGTTCCGGATAGTGTGTTGTATCTGCAGTCTGAGAGCATTCCGTGAAGGGCATGACCGAACTCATGGAACAGGGTGGTGACCTCATCCCAGGTAATCAGGGATGGCTGACCTTCTGGTGCCTTGGCATTGTTGCATACATTATATATGATAGGCAACTGACCGCGCTGCTTGCTTTGCTTGGCAAAGGCGCTCATCCATGCTCCGCCACGCTTGGTAGGACGGCGGAAGTAATCACTATAGAAAAGGGCGATTGGCTTGCCGTTCTTGTCGCTTACTTCGAATACCTTCATGTCTGGGTGATAGGTTGGTATGTCCTTACGCTGCTTGAAGTTCAGACCATATACACGGTGTGCTGCATAGAATACGCCATTGACCTGCACGCTGTCGATATTGAAATATGGCTTCACCTCGTCGTCGCTGATATTGAGCATTTCCTTTTTCATTTTGGCTGAATAGTAGAAACGGTCGTATGGCTCCAACTTGAAGTCCTTGCCTTCTGTCTTCTGAGCATATTCCTCTATCGCCTTGGTCTCAGCATCTGCCTTAGGTGCATACTCCTTGATGAGCTGTTTGAGGAAATCATCCACATTCTTGGAATTCTTCGCCATAGTCTTTTCCAATGTGTAGTCGGCATAGTTGTCATATCCCATCAGTTTTCCCTTCTCTGCACGGAGTTTCGCTATTTCTGTGACGATAGGGAAGGTATTGAAGTCAGGGTTGGTGCCATCTGCACGGTGGATGCTTGCCATATAAACCTTGCGACGGAGTTCACGGTTCTGCAGGTTGGTGAGGATAGGCTGCTGCGTGGTATTGATGATGACGATGCAGTATGGTGACTTGCTGCCACGGCTTTCTGCATCCTTCTTGCATTGTGCGATATCTGCCTCACTCAGTCCGGCAAGTTCTTCCTTGCTGTTTACCCAAACCACTGCATTGTTGGTGGCGGCAGGAAGGAGATTATCCCATTTCTGCTGCAAGTCTGAGATGCGGGAATTGATCTGCTTCATGCGCTCCATCTTCTCTGCTGAGAGCAGGGCGCCGGAACGTACGAAACTCTTGTAGATGACCTCGGTGAGTCTCTGGTCTTCTCCCTTGAGTTTCTTATATTCGTTGTCGTAAACGTACTTGATGCGCTCGAATAGTTTCTGATTGAATGAAATCTCGTTGTCCAGTTCGGTGAGCATTGGTGTCGCCTTCTTCTCTGTTTCTGCGATAGCAGGTGTTCTGTGGGCACTGGTGAGTCCGTAGAAGATGCTTGTCACTCTGTCGAGCAACACGCCACTTTCCTCGAAGGCGAGGATGGTGTTCTGGAAGGTAGGCTTCTTCTTGTTGTTGACAATCTTCTGGATGTTGGCACGCTGCTCCTTGATAGCAGCTTCGATAGCAGGAAGATAGTCACCCTCCTGAATTTTACTGAAGTCAGGAGCTCCGAAAGGAAGGTTGCTCTTCTGCAAGAGAGGATTCTGACGACTGCCGCCCGCATTTTGGGCGAACGATGAGGCTGGCATCTGCAGCAGGGCAGCAGCCAAACCGAGTGTTAGGAATGTCTTGTTAAGTTTCATCATGTTTTTTGTTTATATTGCAATTATTCTACAAAGATACGCTTTTATTTCGGATTACCGCACATTTTATTCATATTTTAATGAAAAACCAACAAACAGATGACAGAAAGAAACTCATTGGCGATGAGACGAGGATCGTTCTCCTGGGCATACTTGCTGCTGCAATGTGGGCTAAATTACCGACTTTTAGGTATTGTATGTTTTTCCTTTTCTTCATACCTTTGCAGCCGAATTCTATATCATATAAAAAAAATAAGCATCAAGGTAAGATGAGAAGGACGGTTAGTACCCTCTTGCTATTGCTTTTTGTGGTGATAGCTGAGGCTCAAAATTTGACAGGAAAGGTCATTGACAGTAAGACTCAAGAGGCAATCATAGGGGCGACAGTAACGTTGAAAGGCTCTAAAAAAATAGCGACAGTCACGGATATCAATGGTCAGTTCCGTTTGAGCAATACGACAGAAGGAAGTATCATACGTATCAGTTATGTGGGATACAAGTCTTTGGATGTGCCATTTCATAATGGTGCCACTTATCGCTTGTGCCAGGATGTTGCTGCTCTTGGCGAGGTGGTGGTGACAGCTCGTGCCAGCAATGGTCCTGTGACCTCATCTGTAATAGGTAGAGATGCGATGACTCATCTCCAGCCGAACAGTATTGCCGATCTTATGGAACTCCTTCCTGGTGGCTATGCCAAAGATCCGAACATGGGTGAGGCAAACACGATAACCCTTCGTGAGACAGGTACGATGGGAGCTTATGGTTCTACTACCAAAAACAATAATTATTCGATTTCTTCTTTAGGAACTCAGTTTATGGTAGATGGTGTTCCTATCTCCACCGATGCCAACATGCAATATTCCCCATTGTCGGATACGCAGTCTTCAACCAGTTCTTCTACGTTAGAAAATAATCGCAACATTACCAATAGAGGTGTGGATATGCGTTCTATCTCAACCGATGACATCGAGAGCGTGGAGGTGGTACGTGGCATTCCTTCCGTGGAGTATGGTAATTTAACCAGTGGATTGGTGAAAATCAAGAAGATTCGTCGTGCTATCCCATTGACAGCCCGTTTCAAGGCTGATGGCTACAGTAAGCTCTTCTCTTTGGGCAAAGGTTTGGCTCTCAATAGTGCTGGCAACTCTATCTTGAATGTTGATTTAGGTTACATGGACTCTAAGATAGATCCTACCGACAACTTCGAGAACTATAAACGTGTAACAGGTTCATTGCGTTATACCTTGCGAGGTGAAAATGATAAGAAGTATCTTTGGCAATATAACTCCGCTTTTGATTACTCAGGTTCTTTTGATGACAGTAAGAGTGACCCTGATATCAACTATGGCAATGTGGAGGAATATAAGTCTTCTTTTAGTAGATTGGCATTGACTAATAGTTTCAACTTGAAGATGCCGAAGTCTTGGTTCAAGGAAGTGGATGTCAATACATTGGTAAGCCTTCAGCTCGACCGCTTGCACCAAACTCGTTTGGTGGCACCTCAGCGTTACGGCATCGTGCCTCTCTCCTGGACGGATGGTGAGAACGAGGCGCAAGCTGTGTTTGCGGAATATACAGCCAACTATCTTTGTGATGGTAAGCCTTTCAATGCTTACGTGAAGGCTAAAGGTGTGATGGGATTTAAAACCACTCATACCAACCATACGATAAAAATAGGTGCTAATTGGGATATTGCAAAGAACTTTGGACGTGGACAGGTGTATGATATGCACCGACCTTTGAGTGTAAGCGGTTGGAGTTCTCGTCCTCGTAAATATTCCGATATTCCTGCTTTGCAAAACTTTTCTTTCTTTGCAGAAGAATTAATGAAAGCGAATATAGGCATGAGTCAGATAGAACTGATGGCTGGTGTTCGATTGAATACACTTTTGGGCTTGGATAGTAAGTATGATATGAGTGGTAAGTATTATGCTGACCCTCGTGTCAATCTCGCTTGGCATTTCCCGAAGTTTGATGTGGGAGGTAAACCGATGTCTATTTCGTTGAATGGAGGATATGGTATCACTACCAAGATGCCTACGCTCAATTATCTCTATCCAGATAAGTATTATAGTAACTTTATCTGCATGGCTTATTATGATACGGAGAATCCTACGCAAGATAGTAAGTTTGTTGTGCATACTTATGTGCAGGATCCTACCAATTATCAGATAAAGCCTGCACGAAATTATAAGTGGGAGATTCGTTTGGATGTGGATTGGAACGACAATCGCTTTTCTGTGGATTATTTCCGTGAGTCGATGACTTCGGGCTTCCGCTATTCTTCTATCTATGGTGTGTATGACTACCGTTCTTATGACGTGAGCCAAATGAAAGCTGGTGTGGATTATACCACACTTCCATACGAGAATCGTAGAGTGTTGGATGGGTATCAGCAGGTTTCTAATGGCAGTAAACTGGTGAAGCAGGGCATCGAGTTGGCTTTCACTTCCCAGCGTATTCATTGTCTCAAAACTCGTGTGAATGTGACAGGGGCTTGGTTCCATACCCAATATACCAATAGCCAACCGATGTTTGATGCCGTCAGTACGGTAGTCAATGGACAGACGGTTAGGAATAAGTATGTGGGGCTTTATGACTGGAACGATGGCCGAGAAAATGACCGCTTGAATACCAATGTCACTTTTGACACCCAGATACCAGAGTGGAAACTTATCTTCACCACTTCTGTGCAGTGTATGTGGATGATTCGTACCAAGCAGATGAAGAAGAATGGTATGCCAATAGCCTATATTTCTTCGGAGGATGGACAACTTCATGACTATACGGAAGAAAGTCTGAATGACCCTTATCTGTTACAGTTGGCAAGAACCTATAACGACGATCAATTTAAGGCTTTTACAGTCCCAATGTCGATGGTTGTCAATCTGAAGGTTACTAAGGAAATAGGTAGGTATATGCGTCTTTCTTTCTTTGCTAATAAAATTTTGGATTATTTGCCAGATTATACAGCCAATGGAAGAGTGATTCGTAGAAATGCTTCGCCCTATTTTGGTGTTGAAGCAGGTTTTACTATATAATATAATAAGATGTAAGAAGATGAAAGATTTTAGAAACGTAACAAAAACAATATGGTTATTGGTCTTTGGGGTGGTGAGTTTGTTCTTGTTGGCTTGTGAAGACCAAACGTCTGATATTCCACACACCAACTCGGAGTTTAGTATATCCATGCCGGAAGGAGTTGAAAACCTGAAGGTTGTGGACCAAACCTTGAAGATGACCAATTTATCTACGGGTAAGGTAACTGTTTTGGACGACTTGAAGAATGTCAGCCTACTGGAGGGACTTTACGACTGCGTCTATTCTGCCAATGTCATATATACAGCCAAGAACTCTGATGGAGAGGAAACAGAAAGTAAAGGTATCTTGACAGGTAAGGCAGAGAATGTGGAGGTAACAGGGGAGACCAAGAATATTTCGATTGAGACCTATCTCTCTGCAGAGAACGATGACTTCATTTTTGAGGAAATCTTCTTCTCTGGCACCTTGCGCTCTTCAGGCTTGCAGTATAATGGTGATAGCTATATTAAGATATACAATAATACCGACCATGTACTCTATGCCGATGGCTTGGCTTTCTGCGAGTCTAAGTTCAAATCTACGCAATACTTTGATTATACTCCAGATATTCGTAAGGACACAATGACCATCTGGTCTTTGTATGTGGTTCCTGGTAGTGGACATGACCATCCTGTCTTGCCGGGTCATTCCATGATCCTGTGTGATACAGGCATCGATCACCGTACGGCAAATCCAAACTCATTCGACTTGAGTCATGCTGATTTTGAATGGTATGACGTCTCCATCCAACCTGATCACATGGACATAGATAGTCCTACGGTGCCTAATTTGGATAAATGGTATTGCTATACAGAGTCGTTTTATGTGCTTCACAACCGTGGCTTTACGTCGTTTGCCTTGGCTCGCATTCCAATCGACAAAGAGGAATACTTGAAGAAATATAGATATACCTATAAATATACGATGTATCTTCCAGCAGGTACATTCCCTATGCAACAAGAGGCTTACAAGATGCCGAATGCTTGGATTGTTGATGGCGTGAACTGCAGTGTGGAGGCAAAGCGACTTTGGAATATCCTGCCTCCATCCATTGATGCAGGTTGGACACATGTAGGCAAGATTGACAAAGACAAAACCCGATACTTTCGCAGCATTCGTCGCAAGATGCTCTATCTCAATGCGGATGGCACAATGCACTTGAAGGATACCAACAATTCTACGGAAGACTTCAATACTGAGTGTATTCCTTCCGTCATCGAGATGCAACATTCTGCCATTGATGCTCAGGGCACAAAGGCAATGACAGAGACATACGATGGTATTCAATCTAAGAAATAAGCAAGAAGAATAAGTATGAAGAAAAAATATTATTTCATGGCAATGATAATATTGGCGACAAGTCATGTCGGAGCACAAGAGGCGAACTTGGTGGGCAAGGTCTTCGAGCACACCTTGCTTCGTGACGGCGTGAATGCTTCTGTCTTCCAGAATCCAGCCATGCAGTCGTTTCATTATCAGCATTCGTTGAACACGCTGAATGTGGGATATGACTATTGCCATGCATCTACTCCCAAGAGATTGGAAAGGGGGGACGGGCATAGACAAGCCTTTGTCGATGTGGATGCCTATTTGCATAAGGGCAAGGCTACCCTTTGGGGTAATGCTTACTATGTGAATGGTAGTACTCGCAATGTTCTTTATAATGAGACGACCGACTTAGAACTGCTCTATCCTTACCTGATGGCAGATTCTGTGGGAGGAAAGACCAGTCAGGAGTATTATTACTTCATGGGTGGTTTCTCCTATCCTTTGGGCAAGAAGTGGACGATAGGTGCGGAAGGTGAATATACTGCCAGAATGGAATACCGTACTCGTGACCCTCGTCCCAAGAACCTTACAGGTGACTTGCGTGCGAAAGTGGGTGTCTCGTGTCTCTTGAGTGGCTTACACTCGATAGGCGCAGCTGTGACAGCTCGTAAGTACAAGCAAACCAATGAACTGAAACTCTATAACGAGGTGTCTGTGCCAACCATCTATCATCTAACAGGACTTGGTAATGACTACTATCGTTTTCGGGGTGTCAACACCTCTACTTATTACAAAGGCTATGGAGTGGGAGGTATGCTCACGTATTCGCAAAAAGACCAGAAAGGATGGTTTGCACAGGCAGAGTACGAATATACCAACATAGATAAAATCATATCCACGCTTAACGAACTGCCGATGGCAACATTGGAGAGCACTCGCTTCCATGTTACGGTGGGTTACTTGATGAATGATGAGCATCAGTATTATGGAGCTAATTTGAATGGTGAATTTTACCGCAAGGATGGCACAGAGAACATCTTTGGTACGGCGCAAGATAATATCTATCCTCTGATAGCTTCGGCAGGGCTTTACTCCTCGTTACAAGACAGGATAGGGATGGAAGCTTTCTATCAAAGCGTGTATTCCAACAAGTCTGCATGGGGAGGTAAGTGGAAATTAGCTTACATGGGTTTTTCGGAAAAGTATCAAGAACCTTATCGCCGATTGAAACATGCAGCTGTAATGACTTCTTTGTTGTTGGATGGCAAGGTAAAGGTAGGCAAATGTCTGTTGATGGCAAATGTGCATGGTGGTTATGAGTGGGCTATCAATAAGCATAATGATGATAGCTTCTTGTTGGAGGATAAATCTGCGATGATGCGACCGCTTATCCATACGAATGAATATTTTGCCCATGACCGTTGGAACATGGGGGCGGATGTGGAAGTCCCTCTCTTGGTGGCTTGTAAGTTCTTGCCTTTCGTTAAACTGTCGTGGCAGTACGACCACTATCTTTTGACTGCACATCAAAATAGTTTGGTTGTGTCGTTAGGAATTCGGTTCTAAAGAAGTGATGTAGCTTTAAATTTATTAACTAAAAGTATCAATTTTATGAAGAAAAAGTTTACTTTATTATTGTTTGCGATCCTATCGCTTACAATGAGTCTGAATGCTCAAAGTCCTCTGGCTTTTCAGTGGGCACACTCTGTTGATGGTGCAACTACTGGTGGTGACAATGTGATGGGCATGTGCAAATCAAGTGATGGCTATTATTATATTGCCACAAACTTTGGTACGTCAACGACTCAAAAAGCGTTGAACGTTTGGTTTGATGGTGAACTGTTGAAAAATGAGCATGGTGCTTACGAGGGCAGTCCATACACAGGTACAAGTCAGAATGGCAATATGTTGCTACAAAAAGTAGCTAAGGACGGTTCTGTTGTTTGGACTACGTTTACCAAGAAAGGTGATGTAGATCACGCTCAGGTTGCTCCAACTTCTGATGGTGGCTTGATTGTTGCTTTGAAATGCCGTGCTTGGGTAAAAGAAGCAGGATTGGAAAATATGCTATGTTATGTAGATGCTACCGAATCAGAAACTAATATTACTGGTGACCAAGTAGAAAGTGAGTATCGTTATTTGATTATGAAGATAACTAAAACTGGTACGATTGAATGGTATCGTAAAATTACGGGATTAGTTAAAACTAATGGTGAAAATAAGCCTACCAAGAATAACATCTATGTTAATGGCTTGGCTGTAGATGAGAATGATAATATTTATCTTGCAGGTAATTTCAGAACAGAAATGTATTTGAATAAGTCTGATGAGACAAAGGCTACTTTGGTAGCCAAAAGTAGTGTAGATACTTGGGGAGGTGATTCTCAAAATACGGTGGGTGATATGTTCCTTGTTAAGTTGGATAGCAAGGGTTATTATCTTAATAGTATTGTTAATAATGGTATAGTCGATTGTGCATTCTTGGATAAGGTGGTATATAATGATGGAAAACTTTATCTTGATGGTCGTGTGAAAAGTGTAGGCAATGAAATAACATTTGGTGGTGTCACAGTTAATGCAAGTAAGGATTTTCAGACTCAACTCTTGCTTTCTGTAAACACGGAGGATTTGTCTGTAAACTATATCAAATCGTTGACGTCTGTTGCGAATAAATCAGGAAGATTTGTTATACAAAACAAGAGTGTTCAATACTTGAATGGTTATGTTTATTTCACAGGTCTTTTGAATGGTAGCTGGCAGCAAGAGGGGGAAAGTGAGAATATAGCAACAAACCATACTTCTGCTCAGTTGAAGGGCTATGTCTTGAAGATGAATCCTGAAACTGGAAAAGTTGAAAAAGCTACTGTTCGTACAGATGGTGGCATTGGTGGCTTCTTTGGTGTTTATGAAGGCGCAGAGAAGTTGTATGCTTTTGGCTATGATTTCAGTGGTGGTGCTATTGTTGCTCCAATCAATAAGAATACTTATGCAGTTGAGACTCCAATTCAAGTTTGTGACTATGGTATTGTCGGTAATGCAACCACCCCTATCGTTGATGGTGAGAATTTTGTGATGGCAAATCGAGGTAAAAGCGCAGCGTCTTTCTATGGGACAGACAAAAAGTTTGAGAATTTGAAAAACTGGGGTTCTGTATATTACAGCTACAAGATGAGCGATGTCATTTCTACAGGTATCAACAGACCTACTGCTTCTGGCATTGATTCTGATGCAATTGTAGATGTTTATACGATCGGTGGTGTGAAGGTAAAGAGCGGTGTTGCTGCAAGCAATGCAACAGAAGGTCTTGCCAAGGGCATTTATATTGTCAACCACAAGAAGGTAATCGTAAAGTAATCATTTTATAAACTCTTTTTAAATGAAGAAACAATTTCTAAGCCTGTTCCTTCTTCTCTTAGCTCCTGCATCTTTGTTTGCTCAAACTGTGGAGCAGGATGCATCCATCCGTCAGGGCAAGTTGAAGAACGGACTCACTTACTACATTCGTCATAATGCCAAGGAGGCAGGACTTGCCGACTTCTATATAGCCCAGCGTGTGGGCTCCATCTTGGAGGAACCTCGCCAGCGTGGCTTGGCTCACTTCCTGGAGCACATGGCGTTTAATGGTACCAAACATTTCCCTGGCAAGGGTAAGCAACTGGGCATCGTGCCTTGGTGCGAGACCATCGGTGTGAAGTTTGGTACCAACCTCAATGCCTACACATCAGTCGATCAGACGGTTTATCACATCGGTTCGGCTCCCATCAAGCGCGAAGGTATCATCGACTCCTGCCTCTTGGTGCTCAACGACTGGAGCCAGTTTATCAACCTTGAACCCAAGGAGATAGACAAGGAGCGTGGCGTCATCCACGAGGAATGGCGCAACCGCCGTACGGGCATGGCCATGCAGCGTATGATGGAGAATGTGATGCCTAAGATATACAAGGGCAGCAAGTATGAGGACTGCCTGCCTATCGGCAATATGGACATTGTGGATAACTTCCCTTACCAGGACCTGCGTGACTACTATCAGAAGTGGTATCGCCCCGACTTGCAGGCCATCGTGGTGGTGGGTGACTTTGATGTGGATATGATGGAGAGGAAAATCCAAAAGCTCTTTGGTAAGATTAAGGCACACAAAAATCCTGCCGAGCGCATCTACTATCCTGTGAACGATAATGACAAGATGATTGTCGCCATCGAGAAGGACAAGGAGCAGCCTATCATCCTCGGTCATCTCTATATGAAGAGCGAGACCACTCCAGACAGCGAGAAAAACAGTGTGAAATATCAGCGTGAGGATTACATCAACGGTTTAATCACCTATATGCTCAATGGTCGCCTTTTGGAGAAAAAGCAAGTTGCCAATCCGCCTTTCATGAGTGCGACGGTGAAGAACGGTGCGTTCTTCGTTTCCCGCACCAAGGATGCCTTCAGCCTGAGCATCAGTTGCAAGCAGGACAATGTACTGGGTGGCGTTTCGGTAGCCGTAGGCGAGGTGGAACGTGCCCGTCAGCATGGTTTTACACAGAGTGAGCTGGAACGTGCCAAGAAACTCTATCTCAATACTGCCGAGCGACAACTGAAGATGGAGAAAGACTATAAGAACTCTCACTATGTGAGCCAGTGCGTGAACAACTTCTTGGAGGGAGAGCCTATCTTGACCCCTTCCTATAACCTCCAGTTGGTGAAACTGTTTGATGGCGAGGTGAGTCTTGACGAGGTAAATAGTCAGGTGGGCGAGATAATCACCGACAAGAACCAGGTGTTCATCATGTATGGACCCGACAAGGATGGTTTCGTGGTTCCTTCGGAATCGGAAATTGAGAGCACCGTGCTTGCCGCACAGCAGAAGCGTTACGACGCTTACCAGGAGGAGCAAGTGCCAGCTACCTTGATGGCGGTCTTGCCTGCACCAGGCAAGATTGTGTCGGAGAAACCATACGGCAAGTTTGGCATGACGGAGATAGTCTTGAGTAATGGCATGAAGGTGTATGTGAAGTCCACTGACTATCAGGCCGACCAAATCACCATGAGCATGAGAGGCGAGGGCGGTACATCCGTCTATGGCGACGAGGACATACCTAACTTCGCCTTCTTGAGTGGTTCCGTCACGGAGGCGGGTGTGGGCGACTTCACGGCCACTCGTCTTCGCAAGGCATTGGCAGGAAAGTCCTTGAAGTTGGCTCCTTCCATCAACAGCGAGGGACAGCGCATCACAGGCACCTCGTCAGTAAAAGACTTGGAGACGATGCTTCAGTTGGCTCATCTCTATTTCACTGCTCCTCGCAAGGACAGCATGGCGTTCGAGGGAATGATGAATCGCAACCTTTCGCTCCTGAAGAACCGCAACGCCAGTTCGAAGGTTGTCTATAACGACTCCCTCTCGGCTACTCTGTACGACCACAATGTGCGTAAGGCTCCTGTAACCGTGGAGATTGCAAAAAAAGCGGATTACAACCGCATCTTCGAAATCTATCGTGAGCGTTTCAGCGATGCGAGCAACTTCAAAACCGTCTTCATCGGCAAGGTCGATATGGCGCAGCTTCGTCCGTTGCTCTGCCAGTATCTCGCCACCCTGCCTTCTACCCACAAGGCAGAAAAGAGCAACAAGGCAAACGTGCCTCAGATTGTGAAGAAGAACGAGGTGGTGAAGTTCGTGCATAAGCAGGAAACTCCGCTTGCCAACGTGAGCGTGTTCTATACAGCCAACGTCCCATTTTCGCCGAAGAACGACTTGGTGCTCGACATATTGACCCGTGTCCTCCAGATCGCTTACACCGACTCGGTACGTGAGGAGAAGGGTGGAACATACGGAGTGGGCGTAAGCTTCAATCTCGAGAAGGAGGATAATCCGAATGCCTTGCTTCGCATTTCCTACAAGAGCGACCCCAAGCGTTACGAGGAACTGAATCCTGTCATCTACAAGCAACTCCTGAACATCGCCGACCATGGTCCTGTGGCAAGCAGTATGGATAAGGTGAAGAAGTATCTGAAGAAGCAATACGGACAGATGGCAATCACCAACGACTACTGGAGCTACGTCATCTGGCACCAGCTCGACGACGATGCCGACTTCGACAAGGATTACTGCAAGATGGTGGACAACCTGACAGCTTCTGATGTGCAGAAAATGGCTAAGGAGTTGTTGAAGCAGAATCATCGTGTAGAGGTTACCATGCTCTCGGAGTAAGGATCAGAAAAAAGATAGTATGGCGTTTCTTGCATATATATAATATGTATGCGGAAACCTATTATCCATAGTTGAGAAAAAAGAAATTCCCAGTTAGGAAAAAATATTTTGTCAGTTGATTGACAAGTTTTTCCTAATTGGGATTTTCTTTTCTACTGAAGGTGCGAAACTTGATAGTATTTACCTCATTCGGGATCATGTTGATTAGTTGCGGATTTGAGGGTGATAGAGAGCAATGTTGATTTTTAGTTATTTTCAGGTATAAAATAGTATGTTTTTGTAAAAGTTTTTATACTTTTGCAATAGCATAGTTTAATGATACAATATAATGATGAAACAAACTTTTATACTTCTGTTCTTCCTGTTGATGGCAAGAGTTTGCAGTCTTGAGGTGGAGTGTAATTTGCTGATTTTCAGTAATATAGCTGGTAGAAAATCTACATAACCTAACGAAGCGCTTCTTTAGAGGAAAAGGAACTAAAATATATCTTTGTTAATAAAAATGCTTGATTTCCGTTGTCTATAGCTACAGTATCTTTTTGTATTCTCGTGATACAAAATCAGCGAGTGGAAATCCCTATTTCTCTCATTCACAACTCATTTTCCTACCATTGTACCCCAAATGTGGTTTTTGCAAACGGTTTTGACCTCAAACAGCGGCTTCTTGAAGACCACCGAAAGGAGAATAAAGATATTCTCATTCGCCATTTCTATGATATGTCTAATATGATGTCAAGAAATGAAGGAGTTTGGTTGTCGAATGGTTGGGTAAAGACATTGCTTTGGAGTTTTTGCTGTGTTTCCTTTATACGGTCATTTCGATTGCCTATTTTGTCGCATCTTATATAGACAAGTAGTCAGATAATATGGGACCGACTTGTGATTCAAAGACAGAAACGGATGGATGGTGTGCAGGATTTTGGGAAGGAGAATACACATACCGTTTAAAATTCTTTCTTCAACTCATTGTATAAGTCCACTGGTCCCAAGTGCCAGTATTGGGTGCTTTCGGTGGATAGCTTCTTATAGAGTTTTGAGTGATATATACGGTTGATTGCATCCGTAAGACTTATGCCCTTGTCTTCTGAGAGCCAAGGGGCAAGCCATCCTATCTTTAATGGCAGCAACATATATAAGTTGTCTTGCGTTATTTTTGCATTCATAACTTTATAATTTTTGATTCCACAAATTTAATGGCAAGCAGCGATTTCTCCGTGTGGAAAAGATACTGGTCTACCAATTTATATGTCTTCAACTCTTGAATGAGAGTAGGCATACTGATGATGCCGCCTTCATAGAGAGTGAACTGAGTATAAACGCTATCGTCTGCCACAGGACCATACACGATGTCGTAGTCGTGGGTGAACTCCCTCTCAGTACGGTTTTTCATTACGAAATTCACCCATTCCTCTGTTGGTTTCTCGAAGAAGAGTGACTTCATGTCATTTATTACTTCGTCATCCAACTCATAGACATTCACGTAACCAACAGATACTCCTTTATCTTTCATCCTTCGCTCTACCAATTTCTTAGCCTGTTCGTAAGAGGTTGTTGTGTAGAAGCCAGAGCCATAGTCGAGAGAACGGTTTGGCTGACGTATCTCTGGGTTTCTAACTTCCTCGATACTTCCATGATATACTTTGCTCATTTTCTTCTTTCGTTTATCATTTTATCAATTTCTTCAACCAGCCACTGTCCGCCTTGTGTGTGAAGCACATCATAGAACTCACAGAAATGCTCTGCGATGCCATATTGCTCAAACAAATTCACCACATCTTCAGTAGCCATATTCTTTGCTTTTGCGTATTGCTCTATGCAGAACGATACAAACATTGCTTTGTCTTGCTGTTCCTTGTTCATTGTTGTTCTCCTTTCTGTGGCTTTGCCACACATATCTGCCCTGTCACTACATCACTTATCAAACGTTGTTTGAATTCCTTGAGATAGTCAATCTCGGTTTGGAGGTCTGCCATGCAACTGTCTATCTTTGATACCTTTTATTGCATTTTACCTTACAAAAATAATATTTTATTGCGATAATCTATATATAAAAAGCAAAAATTTAGCATTTTATAAGATGATTTTAGCCGAAGATACTACAAATCCGACTTTTTATGCTTATTTTAGAGGCTTTATGGCTCTGTTTTTAGGTTTTGGCTTAAAAGCGTTTGTCTTCAGGTTTGTCGCTGTACCAGCCAAGTGGATCAGGACATCAAGGCGGTATGTGCAGAATATCTATACCTATAATAATGCTTACACAGATGTATTCCAGACTGTTTTTGGATAACACCTACAACTTGTGGGTATGACACAGCGTATTGTCTCAAGTCACATTGTGGGGTAAGGGGATATTGTAGGCAGAAGTGGGTGCTTCTGCCTCAATTTATCTGATAATTCAGTAATGAGAGGACGTGTACACGCAAGAAGAACGTTGAAGGGCTTAGTTGCGGATTTGAGGGTGATAGAGAGCAATGTTGATTTTTAGTTATTTTCAGGTATAAAATAGTATGTTTTTGTAAAAGTTTTTATACTTTTGCAATAGCATAGTTTAATGATACAATATAATGATGAAACAAACTTTTATACTTCTGTTCTTCCTGTTGGCGGCAAGAGTTCGCTGTCTTGGTGTGGAGTGTAATTTGTTGATTTTCAGTAATATAGCTGGTAGAAAATCTACATGACCTAACGAAGCGCTTCATTAAGGTCTAATGATGCGCTTCATTAACACTTAACGATGCACTTCATTAACACCTAACGATGCGCATCATTAGACCTTAATAAAGCGCATTGTTAGAGTTCGTACTTGCACTTCTTTAGAGGAAATGGAATTTAAATATATATTTGTTAATAAAAATGCTTAATTTTCGTTGTCTATAGCTACAGTATCTTTTTGTATTCCAATTTATTGCTGTAAATCAGTGATATTACATCACCTTACTATATCCTTTCATTTCCGATGGTTAGACCCGCTGGGGATAATTGGTGGATATTTTCGAAACCGCTGTTTCGGAAATGGTGGTTCCGAAAGTGAAAATGATGAATTTGTCAGAATCGTGGTCACATTCCTTTCCGGGCAGTATGCATATTGTATTTCATCTGCAATTTAATCTTCCCTCTTCATCTTTTCTCCTCCTATGTCAGTTTTTGTCACAACCGGATTGTACTTTTGCAGCAGAATTGACAATAACTCTATATAGTTAAGGTATGAAAGCTGAAAGAAAGAGGGAGAGGAGTCCCTGAAAAGTGAAATATAAGAGGAATCCATAAGATTTCTTGTTAAAAGTTTGGTGGTTCATCAGATTTTTACTAAATTTGCCATAGTATTAGTGACAGGGCAGGTGAAAGTCCTTGCTTGAAGTCGCTATGATGCAGAGAAACAAGATAATCTTGTGGACACGAGCAAACTATTCAGTTCTGTAGGTTGAAATCTGGTAAATTGAAACGTAGAAAGAACGAGAAATTGTTTGAGCGAGTCTACGCCGTCATAGGTGTGGATTCCTCTTTCGCATTTTCTTTTCTACGGGTTTTACCAGAGCCTAACTTACAAGGAAGTGAAGAAAGTAGGGGTTCGCACCATCTTTTTTTACTTATGGACCATTATGAACTTGTTTGGTTCGCAGATATTTCCTACCTTTGCAGAAGATTAGCTGCACCTCAGCATAACATTCAAGCAAGCTTGATGATTCTGCTTTCGGTTTGCATAATCTTTGCAGAAGATTAGCAGCACTCGGCAATTTGAAAGCAAGCTTTCATTGCGCTCGTTTGCATGAATTTTGCAGTAAGATAAGCTGCATATCAGCATAATAAAAGTAAATGATCTGCTGTTTCGGTTGAAAAGCAGGAGCAGCAATATGTAATAACCTAAAAACTCAATGCTTATGAGTAAAGTATTTCAAGTGAAGCCTAAGCGCCTTAAACGCTCAAATGGTATTGTCCTCACTCCCGATATGGTAGTGACAGTAACAACCATGCAGCACACCGCCACCCCTTTTTATAATGGAGCCAAGGAGGTGCAAGAAGCCTACATGCGCATCTATGCTTTCGATTATAAGAAAGCATGCTGCAATCCGAATGATTTTGAATTTATAAAGTTGGACTAAAAATATATCCTAAAACAATAATCATCATAATATGGAAGAAACAAAACTGTGCCCTTTTTGTGGGCATGAAATCAAATCGTCTGCTAAGAAATGTATCCATTGTGGCAAGTGGTTAGAGAAAAAGTGTCCTGCCTGTGGTGAATGGATTAAGATAGATGCCAACAAGTGCCGCTATTGCGGCTCGTGGCAGGGCGACTACGAGAAATGGAAATACGAAAAGGCTACGGGCATAAAGACCGACCCAACCCCACAGCCATCTGCACCTGCCGTTGACGAGGAAAGGATGAAGCAGATGATGGAAGAGAAAAGTGATGAGAAGAACTCTGGTTGCCTCTTATATGTCGAAGGTTTGATAGTGCTTTCTCTTTATATGTGGTATTTTGACTGGGGATGGATAGAATGGATAATCGCATACGTAGTGTTCTCTATATTGACAAGCATTCACTTTACGCGAATACTTGTTTGTCTGGCGATGTGTGGTCTGTGGGCTTATTTTGCCTATGGAGTTTTTGAATCTTGGATAGTAGCAGTAATTGCCTTTTTGGGTGCAGCTGCATTTCATGGACCGCAATTCTCAAAACTTAAATATGACGACTGATGGGACAAGGTAGCGGAACCAATATGGTCACAACAGGTACAAAACGTTGTCCATATTGTGGCGAAGAAATCAATGTCACTGCCACGAAATGCCGATATTGCGGAGAATGGCTGGCAAAGAATGTAACCAAACCATCTGAGCAGAAAGTAGAAGAGATACAAGACAAAGACATGACTGCTGCTGACGTTATGGATATTACGGCCTCAGGATTGGGCTGTGTATGGGCATTGGTAAAAATGTGCATACCTGTATTGTTGTTCGTTTATGCATGCAACTCAAAGCCTGACTTGTCAGAACACAAGAAGAAAGTGGCTAATGAAGTTGTAAAATGCACAAAGGATGAGATAAAATCCACAACGAACACATTCATACCTGGATTGGGAATTTTGGCATCAAATTTAATTGATGGTAGCATCAATGATGACAATGTGAAGAATATGTTTTTCCGTAATAACAGCCTTGAACTTAAAGACTCATGGTTTTGGAATAGAGGTATCTTATACAATAGTTACAATCCCGAAGGAACTACTGTCAGTTTTGGAATATGCGGTTTCGTCATTCCGCTTGTCGAATGGGAAGACTTCAAACTGATGGAAGAATGAATATTAACAAATTTAATTAATCAGTATCAAAGACATGGAAGAAGAAATGAAAAAATGCCCTTATTGTGGCGAAAAAATAAAGATGGAGGCGAAGAAATGCCGCTATTGTGGTGAATGGTTGGAGCAAGAGTCGCATCAGATTCCTACTCCTCCAACTGAAACGCCAGTGGAACCTCATGCAGCATCGTCTGCAGGCCAACCTGTAGCAGAAAAAGAGGAAAATACAGTGCCTTTGACAAAAATGGCGATGGTGAAGTTGTACAAAGAAACATTGGGCGTAGATTTGAAAACGGCAAAGGACTTTGTAGATACCCATGGAATGACTGAATCTCAAAGAGCTATTGATGCAGCAAGGGCTGGTGAAAAATACGTTGCTCAATCTAAGCAATCAGATGTTGTCGAAACTTCAGAACCAGATGCCGTATCTTCTGAGGTAAAAGAGCGAACGGAAAAATATGTCGGTATCTGTGCTCTGATGTTTATCTTGGTTTGTTTCGGTGAAGCCATGACTATTGCTAGTGAAATGGGATGGGAGAAAGGAGATCTTTTAGATACTCATCACATGCATAAGTGGGGGATTATTTTCGCCTATATCATGAATGTTTGTGCTTACATACCAGCGTGGGTCGGTGATGTCGCATCCTTGATTGGTATGGGAGGCCTGCTCATATTCTTACAGCGTAGTCTTCGAAAGTTAGGTAAGAGTATGGATAAGTCTATAGCGGGACTTATTGTGTTTACAAGTATCGTACCATTCCTTGGTTGTATATCTGATCTTGACATGATACAGTCTGATGAAGCTTCAGCTCTGTTTTTTTGTGCTTTTTTCATAACTCTCATTGGATATGCTTGTTATAATTGGTATGTAGGAGCTAAGCTGATTGGTGTTGCTTCTAAATATTTTCAGAGAGCGGGCTGGCTCATGATTGTAACTCAGATTGTTATGATTGTCATGCTTGTGCTAATGATAGTTTCAGATGGTGATACGCAATTCTGGCTTATAGTTGCAGATAGCATTTTGACCATAGCAACAGCTTATGCTTTGATGAAAGGTTGTGATGCAGAAGAAGATGGTCAGCGTTTTGTAATTGATTCCACCATTCGAAGAGAAATTTCAATAATAGCAGCTATGTCTTTGTTTTGCGTTATGCTTGCCCTATTTGTCCCAAGTCATGGGCAAATGAGAGATTCTGATGAGGATGGTTCGGAAGAACTAGTGGATTCTACTGCTGATGATTCTACTTATGTCGATGATAGTGTGGATGATACAGCTGGTAGTGACGTGACAGACGAAAATGAACAAGATGCAGAAAATTCTGATTATTATGATGAGGCAGTAGAACCTTTAGGGGATTATAAAGGTGATAGTTATGCCTATAATATAGGACCAAATCAATTTGATATTGTTAAAAATGGGAGACTATTGGTAAACCTTGTATCTGCTTACAATGATTTTAACATAGATACGGAAAGAGACGTAAAGGTAAAAATGTTTGGAAATGTTATCTTTATTGTAGGGTACTGGATTCAACATGCTAAAAACATATATAGTTATGATGTCGTAAAGGAAGAATTGTCAACAGAGGCTACAGACTGTATGGATGTTCAATTTAAAAATAATAAAATTGGAATTAAAACGTATGAGGACGATAGTTGGTCTTGGTATGATATTAATGCTAACAACTAATCTATAATGAATTTTATAAATCAGATAATCATGAAAAAGGTTTTATTTATTTTCGTTGCCCTCATCAGTATGTTGGCAATGACTTCTTGCGATGACAAGGAAAAGTGTGTGGGAAGTTGGGTGAGCGAAAGTTTCTCTGAGGATGGGTTCAAGGGAAACATCTACCTGGATCTTATGGAGAATGGAAAAGCAACGCTTACGATCAAGGGGGCTGGAACCGTTGAGGAAGAAGGTGTCAATATGAAGATGGGCATGACTGCTAAGGTTGGTGGTAAATGGGATGCTTCTATGGGGTTCTTGGATTTGGACTTTGATCCAAATAAGGTGAAGTGCTCGATAGATAATATAGACACGGGCGATTCGGATGTAAATGCCTTGATTCAATTGGCTTTGAGCGACCCTGATACTAAAAAAGAGATGTTGGAAGAACTCAAGGGTGAGTTGAATGTAGAGGATTTCAATGGATCTGTTGAAATCGAATTCGATGGTGATGATGTCATGAAATTGACCGATGATGACGATGTCATTATGAAATTTCGAAGAATGTAACTTCCCGTAAAAATGGAGATATAATTGTAATGGTGTTAACCTACAGTTGGTAAATAGCAATCCAACAAGTATTGGAACTTGTCGGAATATTGAAAGATAGAGAGTATTCTGTTAGAGAAATCGTGTCTTTTTAAATGTTGAAGGATTGGGTTTCATGAAATATCCTGATAATCCAAAGCACCCAAAGCAGAAGTATATGCTAACAGAAAAAGGACGAAAGATATTGGAAAAATAGAATGAATAGCAGTAATCTGTGTGTTTAATACTTTTTTCTTGATGTTCTGTCACCATTTGACATCTCTATATAGTTATTTCGCAGCCGAAATCAAATGTATAACTATATAAGGTAATGTAACAATGGAAAAGAACATCAGGAAAAAAGTGTGTAGGTTGGCTGCGGTATTGAGTGCCGGGCTGGTAGTATTATTTGGCTATTGGTTCTTCTTGAACCCTCATGGCTATTGGCAAAAGAAGAAGGAGGCTGAGAAGAATGAATATATGGATAAGAGGATGCTTTGGCGGAAGTCGGAGAAAATGACCATGCAACAGATGTTGTCGGACATGACGCTAATGGCTAAGGGGGATTCGGTCCTGGTTTGTTGGCTAACTGGTCTCTCGCTTCCCGTTTATCGTGACTTCATTCATGGTACTGCGCAACCTACAAGGAATGCTTGGGCTGAGACGAGATATTGGTATATGTCTTCTCTCGCTAAAGGCAGAGAATGGATGGAGGAGCGTGCCAAGACGAGGATTCACAAGAGCCTGATCTTTGTGGAAACGAGTAGATTTCAGGTGCAGAAGGATTCCTTGAAGGATTATCGTAAAGAGAAACTTACTCCAACTGAGATTAGAAACAACAAGATGTATCTAAAAGATAATTGTCTGTATAGATGACATCATAGCATAAATAAAGTGTAACGAAAAATGAATAAAATTATAAGGCTTCTTGTTATGGCTTTCCTATTCCTGTCCTGGCAACCAATCGTTGCAATAGTGGCAGCAGTATTGTTTGTCAACATCAATGGTACGGAATTGTATGGATGGCAAGCTGGATTGGCGCATGGATTGTTCTTCTTGCCTAATCTGGTGAGGCATCTCTTTGACGGCGATGTCCTTTTCAAGGCTACCAATTGTACTACAGGTTATCTTGTTGCCTGGTGGATAGCTACAGTTGGTTCGTGCATCGGTTGGCTCGTTGATGCAACCTTCTCTTTTATGAAGGCATCTGTATTTGTGGGTAGTGATAAAGAATAAATAAATATAAATACGATGAATAGTATGGCTGATAATCAAAAAGTATATGAGGCAATCAAGACGATTGCTGATGAGCTCTGCAAGGAGAACAAGACGTATCTTCGCGCAGATTTGGCTTTTGAACTGAAGAAGTATGGTATAGCTTCCGATTCCTCGGAGGTGAGTAAGCTGGTATTTGATGCCTACAGATATTTCCATGATAATGGCAATATCGCCATTGCTTTTGTTTCCAATAATTCTCGTACAACCCTTGTGGCTGAATACAAGTTGAATGACAGTCTGGAACAGGGCAACAAGGAGGAGGCTTTGAAGATAGCCGAGACGGAACTGGCGTTGTCTTCATCTGCTTTGGAGCAGTTGAAAGAGCAAGTGGAATTGAACCTTAACCTGGTTCTTGCTAAGGGAACGTCGAAGATGGCTGATATTGTCATGGGTACGAATGGCGTGAAAGATGTAAGAAGTAAGGCGGCTACCATGTTTGATAAATATACCAAGATGGTGGAGGTTTATCACTATGCTGAGGATAGTGTTCGTGGAAACATCGAAGATTTTACCTCCTTGCGTAGTGATATCGGGACGGTTTATCGTGACTATGCCATGAAACTTATCGATATTTATGGTGACTCTATTAAGATGGTTTCACCTGACCTGTTCGACTTCAAGCGAATAGAGTGGCTGGATGTGGACGAGATGCTTAAGTATGTGGAGCTGGAATATAATAAGCTCACGGAAAAATGTGCAGCTCTGATTGGTGAGATTTCTGTTAGTTTCCGTACTTCCTTGCAGGGTTCTTTGCAGGCTTATAAGTCTTTGTCGAACGGCAACAAGTCATTGGGCTTGGCGATGGCAGGATTGACCATGCTCGAACACTATATGGGAGCAAGTGAACGCGCTAATCGTTTGAAGTCTGATTTATCAGTTTTCCAGATGAGCGTGAAGCATGATGCCACTCGCATCAAGGCTGATATGGGACGATTGTTGGTAATCTGCAAAACGCTCAATGATGTGGTAATCCCGAAGGCGAATGTGTTCTTGCGTTATGGAGAAAAACTGTTGGCTTCAGACTTGAAGGCGACGCTTGATGTCTTGTATGCTGATGAGACTATTCGTCCATTGGAGGAGCAACGAAAATGTCTGCTTCAGCAGATGAAGGCGCTGGACATAGAGATGAACGATCATCTCCAGAACATCGATGTCTATACCTCGCTGATTAATGACATCACCGCTACCTTGGAGTCGAAGCAGGGAAGTTATATGGAAGCGAAGGCGAAGAAGCCTTCCAAGCCTTTCTTCCTCGTCAACTGGATCACCTTTGGTATGGCCAACAAGAACTACTATCGTGACTTCGCTGAATGGAATGCGGTATGCTTCCCACTTGTAAGAGAATACGAGAGCTATCAGGTAGATTTGAAGTTGGATAAGGAGGAATTGGAATCGCATCGTGAGGAACAAATCCGCATCAAAAATGAGTATGCCAAACTCTCCAGTGAACTGGATAAGGTTTCTAAGGAAATCAGAAGCAAGATAGTTTGCTCTGACGACTTGAAGTTGAAGATGCTGAAACATCTTCGTGATATGGTTGCCATGCTGAAACTTGGACGTGAAATCATGGAAAGCAAGATAGATGAGAAGTTGGTGCATACGGTCGATATTCCGAACATCAAGGATAAAACTCAATTGCCTGCTGACGTAGAGCAGAATCTCTCGCAGTTCACAGACTTTTTGGCAGATAATCTCCATGCAAATAAGGAAATGGCACGAAATCTGCTTGATGGTGTATCTGAATATACAAAGAATCAGAAGAAGATAGAGGGAAATGCTGCACAGCAAAAACCTGCTGAATATAGTGAGGAGGAGTTGATGCAGGTAACTGGTGCCATGGAACAATCCTTACAGAAAGGTATCGCTCTGTTTGATAGTTTCGCTAAGCTCAAAGCGCAGCAGCTCAGTGGTAGCTTGGCTTCGGCTGCATACGATAAGGAGTTGAAGAAACATGCTGATGAGTTTAAGCGTGAGATGGCTAAGATAGACAACAAGAGTGCTTATCTTCGTGAGGTGTTCAAGCGTATCAATCTGGCTGGTAGTGAGGAGGAGCGTAAGCAAGCTATGGAGTTGATGAGCGACTTGAGCGGTTTTTCTCTTTCGGAACAGGAGTTCACGGAATTTATAAATGGTAAGAAACAAATAGAATTATAGGGTGTATGGAAAGTTCAAGAAGACAGCAGGCCCAGGCTGATTTGGGCATGGATTTCGCAAAAGAAGATCAAAAGCGAGAAGCGGCTCTTGCCAAAGAACAGGCGAGAGCTGATAAAAAAGCTGCAAAGCGTGAGAAGATGATGAACATGCCATCATATCGTCTGATGGTAGGTACGGCAAAGTATATGGACAAGTATTTCTTGGATCCTATCCTTGGTTTCGTCCTTCCTGCCGGTGTTGGTGATGCGTTGTCGAGTGTGTTTGCATTCCCATTTATCTATTACAGTCTTTGCGTGGTTAAGTCGATTCCTCTGACTTTGGCTGTCATCTATAATATCTTGATGGATGTGCTGATAGGTGCCATACCTTTCTATATAGGTGATGTGCTGGATGTATTCAAGCGTTCGTATGTAGAAAACTTGAAGCTGATTACAGGCTATATCGAGGATGATAAGGAGATTATCAATAAGGTGAATAAGAAGGCATTCTGGACGGCTGTGTTCATTGTCGTGCTTTGCTGGTTGATTTATGTGGTAATTTCGTGGTCCATTCGCTTGGGAACCATGGCTTGGGATTGGATAGTTTCATTATTCTAAAATATGAGTAGCATCATTTTCTTTCAACCCTTCGTTGGCAAGGATTATGCCAACGGAGGCATATTTGGCAAGCGAATCATGATATTGGGCGAGAGTCATTATTGTGATGAGAGTTGTACGGATTGTGGCGACTGCCAGCTGCATCGGGAGTGTATGAACTTTACGCAGCAGGTGCTTGGTGATTATCTCAATGAGAACAAGGAACGGCAAAACTGGATGCGGACTTTCCTGAAATTTGAGCGTTCGTTAGTGGGTGAGGAGACCAATCAAGCGATGAGGCTGAAGATTTGGAACTCGGTCATCTTCTTCAACTATCTGCAAGCAGCGATGGGTGGTCCTCGCGAGGCTGGCGCAGTCGAACAATATCACCAGGCTGGTAAGGCTTTCTTTGAGGTTATCGAAAAGTACCAACCTGAGTACATCATCGTATGGGGCAAGCGACTTTGGAACAATCTTCCTAATGTAGGCTGGCAGGATGGCGACGACATCGTTGTGGATGGTTATCCTGTTGCTACGGGTGCTTATCTTCTGAGTAATGGTAAGCAGGTGAAAGTGATGGCGGTAAACCATCCTTCCGTAGGCTACTCCTGGGACTATTGGTACAAGGTGATACAAAGATTTATTGTTTGCTAAAATAAAACAAGAAGTTTAACGTCATATATAAAAAATAGAAGATTATGAAGTTAGCAGAAGCATTGAGCATCAGAGCCGACTTGCAGAAGAATGTGGCTCAACTGAAAGAACGTATCAAGGAGAGCGCCAAGGTACAGGAGGGCGATGAGCCTTGCGATAACGTGGAGGAATTGTACAAGGAACTGGATGAAGCTCTCGTCCAGTTAGAAGACCTTGTTTATCGTATTAACATCACCAACGTTCAGATAGTTCAAGGCGGAGACTCCTTGACTCGATTGATAGCCAAGAGAGATGTCTTGTCGATGCGTGTCAAGGCATTGAAAGAGGTGGTGAACTACGTTGCTGCCAACGATACTCGCTATGGTAGAAACGAACTGAAATATGTTAGAACCATAGATATAAAGGCTCTTCGCAAGGAGGCTGATACCTATGCCAAGCAGTATCGGGAGCTCGACCTGAAAATTCAGAGTTTGAACTGGACTGTAGATTTGGTGGATTTGCAAGACTTGCCCCGATAATGGAGCGAGGATTGAAATTTTCATTAAGTAGATTAAAACTTTCGGAGAAAAGATAGAGGCAGCAAGAGGCTGACATCAGGCAATAGGTCTGTGTTAGCATTATTAAAAATTCATGTGTTTCATGCAAAGAGACGAGTTTGTTCACAGTTCATTTCAAGCATCGGGCACAAGTGTATCGCGCATTGGTATATGACAAAAGTCAGAAACGCCAGCATTTAGCATTACCATTTTGTTGGCTATCTTTTCTCCTCTTTTTAGGCATTTCTTGTAAATATTCATTAGATATTTAGAGATTATGGACAATCGTGTAAAATTCTATAGTTGGCTGATAGGCCTCTTGGATCGTAAGCATCTTACCTTTGAGGAGATTGCTAATGAGTGGCGTGATGCCAACGCTAATCAGGATGAGGATGAGCTGGACAAACGTACCTTTCATCGTTATCGTGAAAATATCCAGTCGCAGTTTGGCATTACTGTGGAATGCAACAAGAGCGATGGCTATCGGTATTATCTGAAGCGTGACCCCGTGGAAAATGACGATGTGACGGAATGGATGCTGAGTTCCCTGCGACTGGCTTCGTTAGGTGATATGCTGAAGTTTCACAATAAGGTGATGCTCGATACGCCGCCATACAACACGGAATATCTGGATGATATTCTTGCAGCGATAGATAAGCAATATCTGCTGAAGTTTAAGTATGTTTCGGGTTTCGGAGCAGAGAGCGATATCGTGTTACAACCGGCTTTCGTGAGGTACTACAAGCAGAGATGGTATGTTGTGGGAGTGAAGAATTCAAGTGCAGAGGAAGATGTGAGGAAACTCGTTAGGGTTCTTCCTTTCGACCGCATCAGTTTTCTGAAGCTTATTTGCGAGAAGCATCCGTTGTCGGCAAAGATGAAGAAGATTCTGACTCAAGAGAATTATTATGAAGATTGCTTTGGCATCTATCGGATGGAAGATGTGCCCGTAGAGCAAATCCGCATCCGTGCTTTTTATCCGGAATACAACTACATCGAGGAGGTTCCGCTGCACGAGAGTCAGCAGAAAGTGAAGGAATCGAAAGACGGGATGTTTCGGGAATATACCCTCACCATTCGCCCCAGCCGTGATTTCCTTCAGGAACTGTTGTGGCATGGCAGAAATATCATCGTACTGAAGCCTGAGAACTTGAGGCAGGAGATGATCGGTATCTTAAAGGATATGACGAAGAGTTATGAGACGGGCGAATGCCTGAATGGGGAGAAATAAGGGCTTAGTATTTATCTCCTGGAAAATGGAAAATTCAAGGGGCTAAGCTATATTGCTAAAAATCCCGGCAAGAGAATAGCTGCATGCTATCTCCTGCCGGGATTTATTATTTTATGAATCAATCTTTCCCTACTTATGCTTCTGGTAATAAGCAATGCCACGCTTTACATTTTCCTTTACTGCTTTGCTGGAGAAAGTGGCACCCGTAACGCCATCTACCTGGACAGTAGCCGCCTTGCTGGCTTTCATGCCATTCCATTTGTTGAGCAAACCCTGTTTTACCTTATTGAAGTAGTTGGGAGTCTCCCTGTTGGCAAGCGGCTTGATTCCTACTATTTTTCCTTTCTTGATATAGATAGAAAGGGGCGTATTGCCACGAAATCCTTTTACGTCTTTACACAGCGTGGTGGTATTGATGATGTAAGTACCGTCAGCTTCCTTGGTCATTACCTCAGAGTGTGAGCTTCTGGTTGTTGCAATCATGCTACTAATCATTCCCAGACTTAGCAAGGCAGCTAAAATCAATGTTCTTTTCTTCATAATTGTATTTATTGTATCCTATAATAATATGGCACAAAATTACAAAATTATTCTGTAATAAGCAAAGCGGCATTTGAAAATCATCATTTTTAGGTATGCGCTAATTCGGTATTCCGTAGGTAATCTTCTTGGTATCCCATTTATCTTTTGACTGCTCCGGCTCGTCAGGATAACCGATTTATTTTTATTTCTTTTTCTTTAAAATAGAATATTGACTGTATTTCAAGAGCGAACCCGTAGGACAGACAAAGCGACAGTATGGTCGCATAATTACCGTAGAGAGTGCCACGAAGGTTATGGCAATGGCTATGACCACCCATGATGCCGACTGGAATACAAAGGCAGAGAAGGGTTCATAATCAATCCAGTCGAACCATATACCTGTCCACAAACACAGCATGAGTATGGTCCACAGAATCTGGCGGAGCCAATCTATGCGCTTGGCTGTCGTTGGTTTCATTCTGATTTTATATCCTACGCATTTCCCTGCAAGTTCCTGCAAAGAACCGAAGGGACACACATGCGTACAATAGTATGATTTCTTGCCGAAGAGTGGATATACGAATGCCGTGATTAGCATGATGACCGGCACTATCAATGCCACTACGTTCATGCCATTTGACATATAACTGATGATTGATGTATAGTTCAGAAAAGAACCGCACCAGAATCCAAGCACTATGACATTCAGAATTTGCTGAGCTATCCTATATCGTCTGTTCTTAATGAAAAGCGGTACGATGGCTGCCATGAGCACAACAATCAGTCCGACTATAGCCTTGGCAGAGAAATCAAACTCTGACCATATTGAAGTCTTTACAGGATTCTTGGCTGCATACTGAAGTCCTCGCTGCACGTTTCCGATGATTGCCTTCGAAGAGAACGTCGCACCAGACACGGCGTCCACCTTCATCTTCTGAGCGTCTTCTATCGTCTTGCCATTCCATTTAGTAAGAAGGGCAGAAGCCTCAGTAAAGAAATCGGGAGTCTCTGAATTGGCAAGTGCTCTGATACTCTTTACCCTGCCATCCTGCAAGGTAATCTCCAATGGCACTATGCCTCCGTAACCTACAATGTCTTTTCCAAGTTCTGTAGTATTCAATTGCACGGAACCATCCTCAAGTACAGCCATTGGCTCTGTCTTTGGCGAGAACGTCTGTTGCAGATTCACATAGCGTCCTGCCACCTTGCCATCTCTACGGATACTGACGGCCACTACCATCAGCACACATATCAGCAAACAAAGCAGTTGTTGTAGTTTTCCTGAATAATTACCCATCATTTTTTTCATCGGATTATCTCTTGTTATTCTTATTATTAATTTATATACCCAACAAGTATGACACTTAAAATGGAGTTAATTCGACACGAAAAGAGTCATGGTTTCTACCAAAACCATCATTTGGACTTCTAAAATTCGAGATGGTTTATTGTATTAACGGTATTTAACAAGTTTACCTTATTAATTATCCCGGCAAGAGAATAGCTGTATGCCATCTCCTGCCGGGATTTCCTGAAAACTTACAGTCTTGTATCTATCATTGCATGTTCATTTGCTTTTGGCACTAGTTCTTAACAGTAAGATTCTGGGTCTTTACCTCTTTACTGTTTCCTCCCACCATAATCAGGAAGTCGCCTGGTTCAATCACATACTTTAATTCTGCGTTATAGAATTTGAGCATTTCAGGGGTGATGTCGAAGCTGATTTCCCTGCTTTCTCCTGCAGCCAGATGGATGCGCTGGAAACCTTTCAGTTCCTTGACAGGGCGAGAGATGCTGGCAACCATATCACGGATATAGAGCTGAACTACCTCGTCGGCATCACGGCTGCCTGTATTCTTTACGTTGATGGTGGCGGTAATCTTCCAGTCATCCATATTGACTTGATGGCTACTTAGCTTCAAGTCGCCATACTCAAAAGTGGTGTAACTCAGACCATAACCAAATGGATAGAGAGGACCATTGCTTACATCCATACAATTGCTGGCAAACTTGGCAAATTTCTGATTGTCATCAGGTACAGGTCTTCCCGTATTCTGATGATTGTAATAGAGAGGCTCCTGTCCAGTTGTCTTTGGCATGGAAGTGGTGAGCTTACCTGATGGAACCTTGTCGCCGAAGATGACATCGCAAAGTGCATCTCCCACTTCTGAACCACCAAACCATACGTTCATGATGGCAGGAATGTGTTCATTCTCCCATGACAAAACCGTAGGGCGACCGGCAAAATTGAGCAATACGACAGGTTTTCCCGTCTTTGCGAGTTCTGCCAGAAGTTCTTGCTGCACATCAGGCATTTCCAGATTAGTGCGGCTTGCACATTCTCCACTCATGTCGGCAGTTTCGCCCATGGCGCATACAATCACGTCTGCTTCCTTTGCTATCTGCAGCGCCTCATTCTTCATCTTTACCTCATCTCCCCAGGCGATAGACTTGCCCTGTTCGCCGTTTTTCTGAAGTTCCCTATCGCGCCAGATATTGCTGCCCTGTGCGTATAATAAGGTGGCTTTGCCATCGAGCGCTTTCTCCATGGCTTCCTTGATAGTAGTATATTTCTCTGGAGCCTGAGCTACACTCCATGTGCCGGCAATATTGTTGCGGGTATCTGCAAGAGGACCAATCAGAGCTATCTTTCCCTGTTTCTTCAGAGGAAGAAGATTTCCTTCATTTTTCAGAAGCACGAAGGTCTCGGCTGCTACGTCGCGAGCTATTTGTCGGTTTTCGGCAGAGTAGATGTCGGTTTTGTTTCGCTTGGTATTGCAGTAGCGGTAAGGATTGCTGAATAATCCCAGTTTGTATTTTGCCTCGAGTATGCGTCGGCAGGCGATGTTGATATCTTCTTCTGTCACTTTGCCCTCAGCCACGCTTTGTGCCAGATGCTGGACGAAGGCATTGGAGCACATATCCATATCCGTACCAGCCAGGAGTGCCTGTTCTGATGCTTCTTTCAGATCCTTGGCAGTGCCGTGGTTCAGAATCTCGGCGATAGATGCATAATCTGTTACGAGAAAGCCCTTGAATCCCCATTGTTTTCTCAAGACATCGGTCATCATCCAGTGGTTGGCGGTGGCAGGGATGTAATCTATCAGGTTGAACGAAGACATTACGCTTCCTACGCCAGCCTTTACCACGGCTTCATAAGGAGGCAGGTATTGGTTCATCATACGTATGCGGCTCATATCCACGGTGTTGTATTCCTTGCCGCTCTCCACGGCTCCGTAGAGGGCAAAGTGTTTGAGGCACGCCATGATTCTATCGGCTCTCAATATCTCTTCCGTGCGCATATCGGCGCCCTGGTAACCCTGTGTGAGTGCAGCACCCATCACGCCGCTCAGGTAAGGATCCTCTCCGTTACCTTCGCTGATTCGTCCCCATCGGGCGTCGAGTGCAATATCTACCATGGGCGAGTAAGTCCAGTTGATTCCTGCAGCACTGGCTTCCTTTGCCGATACTTCGCCTACCTTCTTCATCGCTTCTGTATCCCAGGAGCAGGAGAGGGCGAGGGGGATAGGGAACATCGTCTCGTAACCATGGATTACGTCCATGCCCACCAGCAGCGGAATGCCCAGACGACTGTTCTTGATGGCGATGTCCTGGAGTGCCTTGATCTTGTCGAGCCCCTTGATGTTGAATACGCCGCCCATGTTGCCTTTTGCAATGTCGCCACCCACCTGGGTGTTCAGGGCTCCACCGGTAGTGATGTCGCCAGCCACCATCAGGTTGAGCTGACCGATTTTCTCCTGCAGAGTCATCTTTGCCATCAGCTGGTCGATATACTCCTTCATCGGCAGGATTTTACCTTTTTGAGTTGTTGTAGCAACTTTCTTCTTGCTGGCGGGTGTGTGGGCGATGGCAGGAACCATCAGCGAGCCAGCCAGCAGAAATGATAGTGATATGAATGCTGTTCTCATATTTATAATGTTAGTAGGGTTATTATGTAACTTATATCATTGTTAGTATTGTTTTGCAAAAGTAATAAAAAAAAGAGAGCCCACATAGGATGAAGGGCGAAAATGTGGATTATTTTTTCCTGTTAAAGAAGAAAATTATTTGATAATGAGGTGGTTATGGCTTAGTGCGCGAGATAAAAAAGTGGATATAAAATAGTAGGAAAAGGCAAAATATGATCCTTAAGTTTTGGCGTTATCTGAAAAAATGATTATATTTGCATCGGCATTCTGCAAAGGAAGTTAAAAAGTTGAAAATGATTTTAAAAAAATCAAACCTATATACAATTTCTTAAAGCGTAACAAATAATGAAGAATAGATGGTTCTTACTGATATGCTTGTTGCTGTTGACGCATATAGCCAATGCTGCAAAGTATAATTTAGATTCTCTTTATCAATGTCTGGATGAAGCCATTCTGCAGTCGCCTCGTTATGTGGCAGTGCGTGAGGGACGTATAGCCAAACTTGCAAGTCAACTGAATGCTTGCAAGAATGATGGAGCAAGGTACCAAATGAGTTTTGCTCTTTTTCAGGAGTATCAGGCTTATAAAAACGATTCAGCCGTGAGTTATCTGAATCGTTGCATTGCCTTGGCTGAGCGTATGGGCGATCAGGCAAAAAAGGGCAATGCTATATCGCTGCTTGCTTTTCAGAGCTCTACTATAGGTGATTATGTGGAATCGTATAGTCTGCTGAACAAGATGGATACTACTAAGCTTGATGCAGAAGGGTATCGCAACTATCTTTGGGCTGGTCAGCATCTTTATGGAGAGCTGGCTTTTTATAGCAATGTGCCGTCATTGAAAGAGCATTATGCACAAAAGGCGCAAGTGATGAAGAAACAGATAGCCAGATTTTTTTCGCATACAGACGATAGATACCTGCAGATGATGGAGGAAGACTGTCGTAGTGCTAACGACCTGAAGGGTGCTTTGTATTATAGCAATTTGCGTATGAAGCAGGTAAAGCCTGGAACGCATGAATATGCTATCGTGGCTTACTATAGGGCGGTGATCTGCAAGCAGCTCAATAAGGATGAGGATGCCATCTATTACCTCCTTGTCTCGGCTCTTTGTGATGTCCGTACGGCGGTGATGGATCAGGGCTCAATGTGGGAACTTGCCAATCTTCTGAATCAAAACCAAAAGGAGTTTGCCCATACCTATACTTACATCAAGTTTGCATGGAATGCAGCCCGCATTTTCAATACCGCTCTTCGAAGTCGCCAAATCATGCCGTTGCTCTCTGCCGTTGAGGGTACTTATCAGAAGGAAATTACGCAGAGTAACCGGCAGCTTAAACTGATGATAGTAGTATCTGTAGTACTTTTAGTATTAGTATGTACCCTGCTTCTGTATGTAAACAAGCAGCGCCGTCGTCTTGCCTTGGCTCATAAGGAATTGGAAAAGGCGAATAAGAATCTGGAACAAACCAATAGGGAATTGCAGCAAACCAACAGAAACTTAGAGCAGGCTTATGGCTGCTTGAACGAGAGTAATAAGATGAAAGAGGTTTATATTGGTCGATTCTTGCGTTTATGTGCTATCTATGTCGATAAGATAGAAACCATGCGCAAGCGCGTGGTGAAGTTGGTCAAGCAGCGTGAGTTGACCAAATTGATAGATATGATGCAAACCGATCATGAGTATATCGGCGAGTTATACGATTACTTTGATGCTGCGTTCCTGAAACTCTTCCCTGATTTTGTAGAGGAATTCAATGCTCTTTTGAAGCCTGAGGAACGTATCGTCTTGGAGGATGACAGTAAACTTTCTACCACCATTCGCATCTTTGCTCTTATTCGCCTGGGTATCGAAGACAGTTCTAAAATCGCCGAATTTCTGCATTATTCGGTAAATACCATTTATAATTATCGTGCCAAGGTAAAGAATGGAGCCATCTGTGAAAGAGATGAATTTGAAACAAAGGTAAAGCAGATTGGAATGAGATGATATTCGATATAAGTTTAGTGCAAACTTATACCGGGTACAAAAATAAAAGGTTCCTTGATGGAGTTTGAAAATCTCCAAAGGAACCTTTTTTTTTGTTTTATTTCAGTTCAAACGCCTTTTTGAGTTTCAGCTGATCGGAAGCATTTCCGACGAGCGCCTCAAACTTGCCTGCTTCTGCCTTCCAGGATGCAGCTGTTTCATCATAGAAGCTGAGTGCCTGCTTATTGATGGTGATGTTTACATCCTTGCTCTCTCCCGGCTGCAGGTAAACCTTCTGGAATCCCTTTAGCTCCTTGTAAGGGCGATCCACAGAAGCCTTTACATCATGAATATAGAGTTGGATGGTTTCTGCACCGGCACGTTTGCCAGTGTTCTTTACATTCACAGTAAAGGTGATAGAGTCATTCTGATTCATCAGATTCTTATCACTGTGAAGATTAGAGATGGCAAACTGAGTGTAGCTCAATCCATGTCCAAAGGCGAATGC